>VTLG01016601.1_pt1 | contig 23217 bp, 28 predicted proteins | sample 4694571 | NCBI WGS metagenome assembly VTLG01 (sample SAMN12604809, study PRJNA352737) | marine metagenome | biome: ENVO:00000447; feature: ENVO:00000209|ENVO:00000569|ENVO:01000036; material: ENVO:00002151; isolation source: viral sequences binned using virsorter ...
CCCCCCTTTACCAAAGTTAGTTTGGGTTTCCCCAAAACTACCTCGGTTTCTGGCCCTAGAATTTCATCCACTATACTCCTGGCCAATAAATCCATATCCCCTACTCCATCAGAGCTTACCTCTAACTTCTCCCCAAGAATTCTCTTGGCGGCTATCAGACAGGCACAGACGGCCCTATCATAGGGTTTCAAAGCTGTCTTGCAAAAATCAAACTCATGTGCCTTAGAACTCAAGTCAAAACAAAACGTCTCATAAGAATCCTCCCCAATACCATTGAACGACACACGAGTTTTTTTAATCTCAATAGGCGTTTCCTCCTCGCCATCGTAACCCGTTAATCTTTCCTTCTCCAAACCTATAATCGAAGACATCGCCTCAATTACTTTCTCTCTTTCTTTTTTGTTGGCCCTTTTTTTAAAGGTCCAATACCTCGTAAATCCCATTCATCCCTCCAAAATTAATATGATAAGCAGTAGCAAGACTGGCAACAGTCCTACTGGCCCTACCACTCCCGACATTAAGCCTAAAGGTGTCAGTGTTAACAGTGTAAAATTTACATACTTCATTTAGTTCTCCTTTTTTAATCTAATTCTTTTATTGCAAAGTTTAATTCAGTTATAGTTATCTTTAATATATCGCTTGCTTTTCGACCCCCTTCTGAAGTTAAAACGTAATCAATAAACTTACTTAAATTGGAGCATTGATCGTCAAAAAAAGTAAACGTTAGCCTTTCTCTTGTTTCAATGAGAATTACATAGTTCATTTAGTTCTCCTTTTTTAATCCATCATTCCTTCGATTTCTTCAGCAAGCTCCTCCCTCCACTCTTCTCCGATATTATATTCATCTTCTAAGACGATCTCGATCATTGTAGTATCACTCATATCAAGATCATAAACCTCCTCCATTTGCTTTTTAATTTTTGGGAGATCCGCCAAAAATGTAAAAGTCCCATTAGTATTTTTAATCGTGATAAGTCTCTCCACTCACTCCTCCAAACATATTACAAGCTTTGGGTTAGGCACTTGCACGACTTCATGACCTAACCTTTTAAGCTTTAGTAACTCTTCTCTATGGAACGTTTTTCTATCCACGGCCCCCACTAGACCTAATAAATCTTTGGCCATGTCATTGGCCGGATAAATTCTCACTTTGTTGTGGAATCTATCTGTAAAAAATTCAATCTTCATTTTCCCCTCCTTATTTTATCCACTTGATCCCTGTAGCAGATATCAAGTTTAGTAAACTCAATTTGATCACCCCGTTTTAAGCTCATTTTGTTTGGGATTGACGTATAATAGACGTAGTATCGTTTTCCTTTCTCGTCCCTAACAACACCATCACCTGTTATATCGTCAAACCATCGGACACTTCCTTTAATCCATTTCATTTTCCCCTCCTGTCAGTCTCTTGCTTATCAAATGCTTGCTCAAAGGGTAAAAAACCCTAGGCCAATTGCGTTTTTCTATACTCCTCATATGGCCTTACCCAAAACTCCTCCAAATCTTCCTCCACTACATACTCACACAAGAAGACGTGGGCCTCCTCATAGTAATCAAACTCTAGGCCGTTAAACTTTAAGTTGTTGGCCCAGTCACAAATTACCCATTTCATTCGCACCCCCAAGTGGAAAATTGGGGAAAATATCCCCAAAATCCATCCAATTTCTCTAAGCTGCTACCTTGGTCTTCTCTTCTGTCTTCACTCGTTTTGACCCGAACGTTTCCCTAATTCTGCCCATCGACCAATTTTGACCTCTCTTCTTAGGCCCTCCCTCTGGGCTACAGTACCAACTCTTTTTGTTGGCAGCGTACCTAAAACCCGCTTCTTTCAAATGATCCTTATACTTTTTGGTATCTCCACTTATCCATACCCAACTCCCACAAATCTCAATCACCAAATCAGGAAAATGTATGATTTTGCTCAAAGCATCACTTAGCTTTTCACCAAAATCTGACTTCACTTCCTGTCCTTCCTTAAAAGTTATCGGAAATCTACATTCCAATAACCTCTCATAGGCCGCATTAACCAATTTCATGAGATGTTCCCCACCTGGATTGACATCCGGATGGAACTCTCTACACCTTGCATGATAGGCTTTTTTAATGTCGGCCTGACTTATACTATTTAGCCCCACTAAACTTAGGGCCGATAGTGCGTCGGCCATTCTCATTTACTCCTCCTTTTTTGGTTCACCAATCTCATGGTGATATTCCTCTCTAAGTACTCGTCTTGCTTCGACTGCATTTTTATGCAGAGAATTCTCCAAACACTCCAAGCAAATTATCGGTTCTCCATTCCCTCCCGACGTTTCTCTCTCCTCCCAGCTCCCACATGCATCGCATTTAGAGATCATATTTCCCGAGAGAAGTTCATCGAAATCCCCCGTGGTCCAACCGTCCCTTAATTTCTCGTAATAAGAGTCACCATCGAGACAATTCTCAATGGCCTCTCTTTTTGTCGTTTTTATACGTTTAGTCATTCACTCCTCCTTATTTATTAACAGCATTCCGTGCTTCATGACCTCCTCCTTAAAGTGTTTTACGAACTTATCGTCCCAACTCTTGTAATGATCATAAAAGTAAAAAACCATGTCCCTATACGTGACTTTTTTCTTGGATAGTTGATGGTACTCCAAATTATTGGTAATACTGCTACCCGTTATTAACTCCAAAACGGCCCCGTAATTTGTCACTTCCCTAAGCTGGATGCCCGTACCCTTAGGCAATTTCCTAACCGTACTCTGATAAAATTTCCCATCTTCCTTAAACCTCCCTTGGTTTAAAGAGAACGATGGAACATTTGTATGAAGCATTCACACCCCCTTATTTTTAAAAATACTCCCCTAAACAGTCTTCACAAATTATCGCCTCATCGGACCAAGAGGCCTCATCGTCTCCAAAAAATAGCTCACACCATTGGCCCTTACTTTTCACCAGGCCACATTGCTCACACTCGCAATTTTCCTCCGGTCCTTCTGTCGATAGTCCCTCAAGATATTTGCTATCCAAACGGCCCATCACTATTCCCGTTTTTTGGTTGATTCTCATAATCAACACCCCCCAAATATATTTCTTACACCTGTTTTTTTGGTGTAAATCTTGCCCTTTTTGTCTGTCTATCGTACATCATACGAAAGCGTACCTTTTCCATACACACACTGCGCCCAACGTGTGACGTCGTAAAAAAATAAGTGTCACACTACCGTCACAAGTGTCACACTTCCGTCACACTTTTTGGCTTTGACACAATACGCACTCGTGTCTAGGTGCATTAAAACTCGACACACTGTCCAAATAGCCTTCTGCAGCTTGTGACACTTGTGACACCCTTGTGACACTCTTTTCGGCTACGATGTCACACGTTAGATCCCCAATATAAGCCCCTTTGTTAAGGGTTGTGACACCTGTGACACTCTTTTCTCTATTTAAAAAAAATAAAAAAAAATAGAAATAATTAAAAAAATAAATAATTTTTTTTTTTTATAAAAAGTTATAGGAAAAAAGGTGTCACAAGTGTCACAACCCTTGCTGCTAACTGCGTGAAGCATTGTCCATTTTTCCCATTTTTTCCACCATTTTTTGGCGGATGTATTTTTTCTCATTTTTCCACTGCTCCTCATCAACCTTAATTTTGCCGCCCATCGACATCAAAACTGACATCTTGAACGACACAATTAAGGTGATGAGGCACACTAATAGTTCACCCATTTTGCTTACCCCTGAATCCTTTTGTTAAAGTCTTCGGTGGCAGCATTAAAAGAACTAAAATAATGGCCCCAACAAAAGGCTTCATTAATATAAGCCCACGTCACAAACTCATTTCGCCCGCCCGCAATTTTTTTGACTGCTATCACAATTCTAACGGTCCGATCATTTTTGACCGTAGCACTGTGAATAATCTCAAAACCTGCGTTTTTGGGCGGAATAGTCTTGTCAAACAAGTCTTCCATAAACCCCTCTATGTTGCACTGCCTCTAATAGTGGGCAGTTACTTACTTTAAGCAAGGGCCGCTTCTAGTAGTAGTAGCCCAATAACGCATATTACGATAAGCTCAAACATAAACCCCTCCAAGGGCCGCCTTAAGCGGCCTTCCCTTCATTTAGGTCCACCGATATAAACCTGTTTCTTTTAGGCTTTTTGGTGGGCCTTGGTGTTCTCTTAGGCCTACGGCCTCTTAAAGGCAAAGAATCGATCACGACTCCCCTTTTAAGTGCATCGTCAACAGATTCTGTTGACTCTTTTTTCTTAGTCATTCAAAACCCCTTTTTTTTCTTTTTTTTTAACTCTCTTTGTTATTCTCTATACCTAGAGTATAACACGGAGAGTCTAATGCACCTAATCATTTATTGTAAAGAGTTATAGTGCTTTGTGTCAGGTCTTTGTCAGGTTTTAATGCATTGAGAAAAAGATAAAGAATAATGAAGTCAAGAAAAAAATGATAGACAGCAATAAATTAAGGTTGTCTTAAGGTTGATCAGTGTTAAGATTTCTTGACAATTAGAATCAATAAGATTTATTGAGGACAACTAAACAAGATCTATTGATCAATAATAATTGTTTAGTAAATAAGATTTATTGAGGGAACTAAATAATTTTTATTCATAAACAACTATTGTTTAGTCAAAAGGGGTCCTCGATGTCGGCCCTAAACAAATTCTGGCTAGACCCCCCCGACCCCCCAAATCATTTTTTCACATTATATACGTGGGTCGCCATTCACACTGGGACTCATTTTTAAAGCTCATTTAACGCAACACACAAATATGAATTTTCGAAAAAGGACAATGCAAGATGGAGGTAAATTTGGAGCTTAAGACCGGAGAGGTAGTAAAGGTAGAGGCAGAGCATATGCCTTCTTTGCCCTCAAATTTGCGTTTCTCGCAGGAGATGGGGACAATGATATGTGATTTAGTAAGGGAGGGACTCTCGTACAAGGAAGTGGCCCGCAGGTGTGGTATCCCTGCAAGTACGATTCATTCTTGGAAGAGAACGCATGAGAAATTTGCGGAAGAGTTATATTTGGCGAGAAAGGATGGTGCTGATACATTCGCCCATCGGGTGCAAGAGATTGCGGATATGGCGAGCATAGAAAAAGATGCGGTGCCAGGACTAAGGTTACAATCGGATCTTTACAAGTGGTTGGCGGAGAAGGCCGACCCAGGTCAGTACGGGAACCAGACCAAAATAACTGGGGATGAGAACTCTCCTCTCAAGATCATAGTGGATACGGGAATAAGAAGGGAAGACCCACCACAGATTGAAGAGGGGGATGGAGGTCCAGGTCAAGACAGTAATCAAAGTGGGTAAGATCTACTATATTATGGATTCGGATTTTATTGAGGGGGATATCCCTGACATTTTGTATTTGGTGGAAGAAGATGACAATGATGATGTTATGACCTGTGAGTTTGTTAGGGTATTACAAGGGGGTGTCCTCTATGAAGCGTTGGATGTATAAATGGTTATGTAAGATGGACTTCCATATATTGTATAGGACCTACACGACCAGAAGTTTTATTAGAGTGAAAAGGTGTGAGTGTGGGAAAAAAACGGAGATTCCTTGGAAAAAGTAAAGACGGTATCGACAGGATATAACCCTAGGCCATTGCAGTTAGAGATCCATAAGAAGATGAAGCGATTCAATGTTTTGGTGCTGCACCGAAGGTTTGGGAAAACGGTCCTTTCCATTAATGAAATGTTGGATAGGGGACTTAGGAATCCTAGGAAAAACCCGCAGTATGTTTATTTGGCGGGAACGTATGGGCAGGCCAAAAGGGTAGCGTGGGAATATGTGAAGGAGTTCACTAAGAAACTACCAGGAGCGAAGGCCAACGAAGCTGAATTGAGAGTGGACATTCCACGTCCACACTTGGAAGATAAGGTACGTCTACTACTTTTGGGAGCAGAAAATCCAGACTCCCTTAGGGGTATCTACATTGATGGCTGCGTATTGGACGAGTTCGGGGTCTGCGACCCCTCGGTTTGGGGGGAAGTCATACGGCCTGCGTTGGCTGATCGTGAAGGGTGGGCGATTTTTATCGGGACACCTAAGGGTCAAAATCATTTTTACAATCTGTACAATAAGGCCAGGACAATCGAAAAGGACTGGTACGTTGCTCTCCATAGAGCTTCAGAGACGGGGGTTATTCCCGATGCTGAATTGGAAGCTGCAAAAGCTGAAATGAATGAAGAAGAGTACGAGCAGGAGTTTGAGTGTAGCTGGACTGCTGCTAACGTAGGGGCTTACTATCAGAAGACAATTGCTAAGCTAGAGAAGAGCAACCGTATAACAAAGGTCAAGTACGATCCGAAAGTGGTTGTGGACACTGCTTGGGATCTTGGGATCGGAGATACCACAGCTATTTGGTTTTGTCAGACTATTGGGACCGAGCATAGGCTTATAGATTATATAGAAATGAGTGGGCAAGGTTTGGATTGGTTTGTAAAGGAACTGAAGAAGAAGGATTATATATACGGAGAACATTTCTTACCTCATGATGCTAGGGCCAGAGAACTGGGTACTGGTAAGAGTCGTGAAGAGACTCTCCGAACTTTGGGACTGAAGAAGATGTATATATTGCCTCGTTGGGGTGTGGATGATGGTATCCATGCTGTAAGGGCACTCCTCCCTCAGTGTTGGTTTGACGAGGTTAATTGTCGTAGAGGTTTGGAGAGTTTGAAGGCCTATGAGAAGAAGTGGGATGGTAAGAATCAGATCTTTATGGCAAAGCCTAAACATAATTGGGCATCTCATGGGGCCGATGCTTTCAGGTATCTTGCTCAGGGCATACGTCCAGAGACATCAAGAAATAAGTATGGGGAGCTACCTAGAGAGTGTGTTATGGAGTATGATTATTTTGCTATATAGATAGGAGGAATGATGTCAAACACAGCAAAGAAAATCTTGGATACGGTACATAATGTTTTGGATCAAACGATAGGGAAGATTCCAGATTTTGTTCAAGATCCAGCAGGAACGATAGGGGACCTTAGCAAGATAAAGCCTCTCAAGGCGTTAGGTAACTTTGGAGAAGATATAGTTCACTCAGCAGTGGACATTGGTTTCGGTGGGATAGCCAACGATTTTGGAGGGGGCTACACTGATGAAGACCTGGAGAAGATGAAGAAGCTTCCTCTCCATGAAATGATGACGAACCCTAACTTCATGCAAGACCAGTATGCACAAATGATGGGTCTAGAGACTTTTAGGGGTTTGGCCAAAGAAGATATCAACTTGTTTAGGAAGATGGGCGGCCAGCTTGCCCAGGAAGAAAAGACCAGAGCAGATGTTGGTGAGCTTATACCTAAAGAGAGAAAGGTTACAAGATCGAACTTTATGGAGAAGGTCTATGGCCCACATACGACAAGAAGATATGAAGAAGGAAGCAAGAAGAGTCAGATCGAACGGGAGATGATGGGGCTTGCACGAATGTATGCAGGGCGACAGCAGGACATACGTAGAGGACAGAGACGACCTGGACAGAGAGAGTCCCTACTAACAAGAAGGTAAGACATGGCATTGGCGAGAAAGATTATAGATAGGTATGAGTACTTGAAGGGACAGAGGATAAACTGGGATGCTCACTGGCAGGAGCTTGCAGACTACGTTATACCGAGGAAGGATGATGTCTACTTGTCTCGTATGAAGGGAGAGAAGAAGCATAACCAGATATTTGACAGTACGGGTATTCACTCGAATGAACTGTTAGCATCTGCCCTGCATGGTATGTTGACAAACCCTGCTACGATGTGGTTCTCGCTAAGCACAGGAGATGAGTTTCTAGATCAAGATGATGAAGTTCGTCTTTGGTTACAAGATGCTGCCAGGCAGATGCATAACGTTTTGAATAATAGTAACTTCCATACACATATACATGAGCTTTACCTTGATATTGGGTGCTTTGGAACGGCCCTTATGAGGATTGAAGAACATGAGACTGATGTGGTCCGGTTTCAGTCACGTCCTATCTATGAGGCCTTTATAAGTGAGAACCATCAGAGTGTGGTTGATACAGTCTATAGGACTTTTCGTTATAGTGTGAGACAGATCAGACAACACTTTGGTGAAGAAGTGATGGATGAGTCCATGCTTAATCAGTTGAAAGATAATTATATGCAGGAGTATGAGATCATTCATGCGGTGGAACCTGTAGAAGATGACTTGCAGTACACGGCCAAAAAGGGATTTAAGTATAGAAGTACTTATGTTCTTAAGGACAAGCAGTTGGTCTTAAGTGAAGGGGGCTTTAAGGAGTTTCCTTTTGTGGTTCCTAGGTGGACGAAGATAGCGGGTGAAGTCTATGGAAGATCCCCAGCTATGAAAGCTCTTGCCGATCTCAAGATGTTGAATCTTGTGATGAAGACAACTATCAGAGGGGCACAGAAGGTTATTGATCCTCCTCTCCTTATGCCAGATGATGGCGTTATGATGCCATTCAAGACGACTCCAGGAGCGATTAACTTTTATAGGGCAGGTCTTGGAACGGATAAGATGGTATCGCCTCTAGACACAGGTTCCAAAGTAGACTTTGGGATTGAGTTTGTAGAGAGGATTAGGGTTAAGATTAGAGAGGCGTTCTTTATAGATCAGCTTCAGCTTAATACAGGCCCTCAGATGACGGCCACAGAAGTAGCTCAGCGAACTGAGGAGAAGTTAAGACTCCTTGGTCCTATCCTTGGTAGACAGCAGTTTGAGTTATTACGTCCAATGGTTGGAAGACTGTTCAATATAATGATGAGGAAAAAGATGTTGGGCCAGATCCCTGAGATCTTGGCAGAACGTGAGTTACAGGTGCAGTATAGTAGTCAGATTGCTAAGGCACAGAAGACTGCTGAAGCGGATAGCTTCTTAAGGGTAATGAATATTCTTGGACCTCTGTCTCAATTACAACCTGAAATCATTGACAACCTCAACGGAGATCAGGCATTAAGATTCTTATCAAAAGCTTATGGGCTTCCAGAACAGATGTTGCGTCCAATGGAAGACGTGATTGAGACTAGGAATGCCAGACAGGAACAGCAAGCTCAAGCGCAGCAGATGCAACAAATGGCAATGCAAGCTGATGCTATGAAAAGCGGTGCACCTGCACTCAAAGCAATGCGTGAATATACTCAAGGGGCATAGATGGTAAAGAAGAATAAGATGTTAGATCTCGCTGTAGATTACAAAAAGGTATTTGGCAGTGATGATGGGGAACGTGTTCTTTACGATATGATGAAGAATTGCTTCATGATAACGCCAACATTTTCAAAAGATCCTAATGAGACTCTCTTTAGGGAGGGACATAGGAATGTCATTTTGAGGATTCTTTCTATTTTAAAAACAGATGAGAGAAAACTAAGAGAAATATTAAACAGAGGATTGGAAGAAGATGGAGAGTACAGAGACAGAGAGTGGGTCCATTAGTTGGAAGGAATCATTACCTGAAGATATAAAAGAAGATCCGAGTCTAGGTTCCATTGAAACAGTAGAGAACTTGGCAAAATCATATGTGAATGCCCAACGTTTGATTGGGAAGGATAAGATTGTTGTTCCAGGTGAATTTGCGACAGAAGAAGAGTGGAAGACGAATGTCTTCTCTAAGTTGGGACTTCCTGATTCTGTAGATAAGTATGAGATACAAGTAGCTGGGGGAGAAGCTCTTGATCAAGAGTTCTTCGGGGGATTCAAGAAAGCTGCTCATGAAGCGGGGGTTCTTCCTACTCAGGCACAGAAGATCTTTGACTGGTACGGTAAAGAAGCAGTACGTCAAGGCGAAGCTGCCACTCAAGCTGCTCAAACAAATGTTAATGAAAAGGTAGAGGAGCTAAAGAAGGACTGGGGAGGCGCCTACGAAGCTAAGGTAAAAGCTGCCCAGGCAGCCGTTGCTCACTTTACAGATACAGATTTTAAAGAGTATCTCGATGAGTCTGGTCTAGGGAATGACCCAAATTTGATAAAGACTTTCGCTAAAATTGGAGAGACGCTGACAGAAGACCAGTTTAAAGAGTCTGGACCTGTTAAGTTGGGTACTACTCCTACAGATGCTCAGGCCCAAATTAATACGGTAATGGGTGATCCAAATCATGCTTATCATAATAAGAATCATCCAAATCATAAAAATGCAGTCGCTGAAGTTCAGAGGATGTATCAGCATTTGGGTTGACGCAGGTCCAGTAACACCTTAATATAGCAAATGAACACGAGATAATCTGTAAGGACCTCCTAGGAGTGTTCAATCGAATCCTGTTATCGGGGCAATTCATAACTAATAATTTAAGCGTTTAGTAACCACGGAGTAAAATATGTCTAGTGAAATTACTACTGCGTTTGTGAAACAATTTTCTGCAAACGTTTTCCATTTATCTCAGCAGAAGGGTTCACGTCTTGCCCCATTTGTAAGAAATGAATCTCAGCGAGGAAAGAGTGCCTTTTACGATAGAATCGGAGCAGTGGCCGCAGTCAAGAGAACTTCTCGACATGCCGATACACCACAACTTGATACTCCTCATTCAAGACGTAGAGTTACGTTAACAGATTTTGAATGGGCCGATCTAGTTGATGATGCCGATAAAATCAGGATGTTAATTGATCCAACTTCAGACTATGCTCAAAGTGCAATGTGGGCCTTAGGTAGAAGTAAAGATGATGAAGTTATTGCTGCTGCTACAGGTTCAGCCTATGGCGGAGAGGACGGAAGTTCTACAGTAGCTCTCGCTGCTGCTAATAAAGTCGCTGCCTTTGACGGGACAGCTACAGCAGGGAACAACTTAAACATTCAAACCCTTAGAGCAGTTAAGCAAAAGTTTGATGCCAATGATGTTGATGAGTCTATTCCTAGGTACATTGCAATTGGTTCTTCTCAACTTAATAGTCTTTTAGGTGAAACTGCAATTACATCTGCTGACTACAACACAGTCAAAGCTCTTGTTCAGGGTGAAATTGATACCTTTCTTGGCTTCAAGTTCATCAGAACAGAAAGACTTTCTACAAGTTATGGCAGTTCCAACATTCCTTATAATAATGCTAATGGTACTTATGGGACAGGATCTCAAAATTTGACTCCTGGGTCTGCTACTTACAGAAAGTGTTTTGCTTGGGCACAAGATGGACTCCTACTAGCTACGGCCAAAGAAGTTCAAGGAAAAATTTCCGAAAGAGCTGACAAGTCCTACAGTACACAAGTATATGCTTGCATGGGCATAGGTAGTACACGTATGGAAGAGAACAAAGTCGTAGAAATTGCTTGTAAAGAATAATAGGAGGATATAATGGCCGCTTTATATAGTACAAATTACACAAAACAATTTGTGAATGTGCCTTCGGAAAAAATCCCCAAAGGGGAACAATACGGGCGTGTTCACGTAGCTTATGATGACTACACCTTCGCAGCAGATGTTGACGAAGATGATACAATTGACTTCATGAAGATCCCTAAGGGAGCTAGAATTATTGATCTACATTTGATCAATACTGCTCTTGCTGGAGGAACGATTGACGTTGGTTGGACAGCTTCTGATGATGGGGTTGAAGCAGCGGATGCTGATGGCCTCCTTGATGGGTATGACCCTACAAATGCGGGTGCTACGTCACTGGGTTTTTTAGGTGGGAGAATGAAAAAGTTCTCTGCTGAAGTTACTGTTAGAGTGACCATAAAGTCAGATTCAGTAGCTGCAACTACAGCGGATTCACTTAAAATTATGATTCTCTACGTAGTAGATTAATTATTAGGGGACTTAGGTCCCCTTCTTTTTCACTGAGGTAAGTATGGCGTTAACAACCACAGAAACGTCCATCTGTAACAGTGCGCTTATCAAGCTTGGTGCAGAAAGGATTAATAGTTTATCGGAGACGAATAAGAGAGCACAACTTTGTAACGAACAATATAATAAAGTTCGGGATGAAGTTCTACGTGCTCATCCCTGGAACTTTGCTATAAAGAGAGCTTCTCTAGGGACTCTTACAACGACTCCTTTGTTTGAATACGATTATGAGTTTCAATTGCCTAGTGATTGTCTTCGAGTCCTTTCAATACATGACAATACAATCTTATGGGCAATTGAAGCCGATAGAAAGCTCCTGTCTGACAGTTCTGAAGTTAAAATAAAATATATCTCAAGGATTACTGCGACAGCAGAATACGATTCCCAATTTATAGAGGCGTTGTCTTTTAGGTTGGCAGCAGACTTAAGCTATTCCTTGGTCCAGAGTTCTGCCCTAAGCCAGAAACTTTTAGCAGAATATGAGAATGTTCTTAGTGCTGCTAGAAGTATAGATGCTCAAGAGGGTACGCCTCCCGATCTTATTGACGATAGTTTTGTGGAGAGTAGACTGTGACAAAATATAGGTTTGTACAAAATAGCTTCGCTGCTGGGGAACTCCATCCAAAACTGGATGGAAGGACGGATCTAAAAGAATATTTTGGAGGAGTGGCGCAGCTTGAGAACTTCCTTACAGTCAGACAAGGCGGAGTGGCAAGACGACCTGGGAGTAGGTATATAGCGAATATAGGAGCAACAAATAACGTTGTTCTCCTTCCTTTTATTTTTAGTAAGAGTGAAGCCTATGTTGTAGCAATTGAGCCTGTAAGCGTAGATTCTCTTAAGTTTAGGATCTATGACTCTTCAGGGAGTCTTGTTTCTATTCGGGTAGATTCAGGCACATATGCTACTAACCAGTCTATGACAATAGGAGCATCAACGGGTGCATTTAGAGGGGAGGGACTCTCTAATATAACTACTGATTTGAATGGGTTTATGTTCGCCCAATCAGCAGGGGATTTCTTCTTAGCTCATTCGAGTGGGAGAATGCAGCCACTTGTTATCTCTAGGCAAGCATCAAGCAAGTTTCAGATAAGCAGACATGTTGATGCCTATTGGCCAGTCACTAGAAAGAAAGCACTTTCTGTTCCTTACAACACTGCCAATATTGACCCTGAAATCATGATTGAAAATGCAGGGGCTACAGCAGCGACCAATGGAACGTTTAAGACCTATAAGAGTGGGAGTTCAACAGGGGTAGCAATATTTAATTGTGATCCTAGATCTGGTCACTTTGGAGCGTATTACAAGGTATTCTCTACTAAGTGGGGAGTCTATCAAATCAATTATAACGATGGTCTTCCTGCGGGAGGAACATGCACTTTTGATGCAGGTGATAATACAGTAATAAAGAGTAGCCATGGGTTAGTAAATAATGACATTGTTCAGTTTACAACTTCGGGTGCTTTACCTTCAGAACTTAGTGTTAGCACAGATTATTACGTTACTAACGTTAGTAGTGCTAATGAATTTCAAGTGGCAGCAGCAAACCAAGAGCAAGTAGAATCTACAGCAGATACTTCTGGAACAAATATAGGCCTTTCAGGAACGGGTTCTGGTACTCATACATTAGTTCCTCAGTTTACTTCACAGGCCACAGTAACAGTCCATGCAGCAGCAGGGGCCACTGCAAAAACGGATAACTGGCAAGAATCGGCCTGGAATAATTATAGGGGATGGCCTCGAACTGTTGCTTTCTTTGAAAGTAGGATTGTGTTCGGTGGAACTCAGGATCGTCCTGATACGGTCTATGCTTCTATGACAAATAACTTCTACCATTTTATGGCAGGTAGAATGCTTGCTACTGACAGTCCTCCTGATGCTGGTCATATTGATATGCTGGACTATGCGGGAGATGCGACAGCTTCAGATCCATGGGCCTTCAATATAGCTTCCCAGGAAGTAAACCAGATTACATGGCTTGCTTCTCAGAGAGCTTTAGAAGTAGGAACGTTGGGTGCGGAGTATGTTGTCACAGGTGGTAATGCAGCAGTTACTGCAAGTAATGTTCTTATCCAACCTCAGCCTAACCACGGTGGGGCAGCGGCCCAGACTAAGCGGGTAGAACAGGCGACTTTGTTTATTACAAGGGATGGGAAAAGAGTTAGGGAATACCGTTATAATAATGACTATGGCGGGTACATGGCCAGAAACTTGTCAGTGGCAAGTGAACATGTAGTTTCTCATGGGTCAGATGCTGCGGGGGCCGAAATAGTCCAAATGGTACATCAGGCTTCAAGAGGGATCATTTGGTTTGTGACAAGTAGGAACTCTCTTATAGGGTTGACTTTAGATAATGATACACAAACTATTGCATGGCATAGGCACACCATAGGTGGGACGGATGCAAGTATTAACGGGATTACTGTTATTCCTAATAGCAGTGGGACTTTTGACGATCTATACATTTCGATTAAACGAACTGTAGCAGGAAGTTCTGTTCATTACCTTGAGAAGATCGGGGGCGACTTTGATCATACTACTCTCAAGAATACTTCTACTGATGACGATGACCAGGCATGGTTCGCTGATTCAGCTAAGAGAGTAAAGGTCACAGATAATGTGCAAACGTTTGATGCTAATAATGACGTTGATTCTGATGTTCATATAGGGAACGACACAGTAGCTATTACAGGACATGGATACGGTACGGGTACAAAAGTTACCTTGACGGGAGGGACTCTCCCTGGAGGAGTTACCCTTACAGGTGGGTATGCCTGGATTATAAGAGAGAGTGACGACCTTATAAAATTTGCAACATCTGCTCAAGCGGCCTTCGATGATGTGGCCCAAAATATAACAGGATTGGCAGGGGGAGCTAGTACAGTAACGATCACTCCTGTTACTGCGTTTTTATTTCCTGGGTTCACTCATTTACAAAATGAAGAAGTAGAGGTTCTGGCAGATGGTTTTTATGAAACAAATGGTTATACTCCTAGTGCTGTTATGGTTCTACGAGCGAATGTAAATACAAGTACTGAGAGATTGAAGTCAGTAGATGGAGCAGGAGATGATAGACATCATTACTTCGTATCAGGAACTAAGGTCCATTACGAGTCTTTTGCTAGTTCCCCTATCACTTATGGTGACGATGACACTCCTTTATCTACAAATACAGACTATTACGTGGTTAAAGTAAGTGATACAGAATTTAAATTAGCATTAACTTATGAAGATGCTACAGCAGATACTGCGGTCCCTTTAAATATTACAGGGCCTAGCTCAGGAACAGGGCATTTTCTTTTTAGACCTATCTCCTGTCCTACTAGAGTAGAGCTAACCAGTGTGGACTCTAATGGGTTCCTGGCATTGAAAGATCCTGCATCTGAAGTTATAGCGGGACTCAAATATACAAGTAAACTTAAGACTATGAAACTTGAGGCAGGTTCTGAAGCGGGAACTGCTCAAGGAAGTTTAAAACGAAACGAAGCTATTATCCTTAGATTTTATAAGACATATGGTGCGAAATTTGGGATTGCCTCGAATGAGGCGAACCTAGAAGAAGTTGTGTTCAGACCTGCGGGACACGAGATGGATAGCCAGTTGTCATTATTTACAGGGGATAAGTATTTGGATTTTCCTGGAGATTATGAAAGGTTTTTCCAAGTACTAGTACAACAAGATAAGCCGCTTCCTATGAACCTTTTAGCTATTGTTCATAGAGGAGTCACGTATGAGTAGTGTGTTCCACTTTTCTCCTGGGGACGCTGACTTTATAAATGCTGCTTCTCATGCGAAGGAAGGGCTTATTTGTAATTATAAACTTAAAGAGTATGGATTCCTAACTATTGCTAAAGATAAAGAAATCCTGGGAATAGCAGGAGTCAAGCTTCTGAACAGATTTGTAGCAGAGTTTTCCTTTGTGGCGGATGTTGTTAATATAAGGAAGTATAACAAGAGCTTGCACAAAGAAGTGAAAAGGCTACTAAATAAGTTTTTTACTAATTCGACATACAAGAGATTTCAAGTCTGGGTTGATGTCGGGATACCAGAAAGAACTAAATGGGTAGAACGATTAGGATTTGAAAGAGAAGCAACAATTAAAGGAGTAGGGGAGTTTGGGCAAGACCAATACCTCTATTCCAAGATAGTGGAGAGGTAAGTATGGCCAGTCCTGGGGCGTGGATGGCGGGAGCCACAATTTTCAGTGCGATATTTCAGATTGAAGGGGCACGTCAACAAAATGAAATGCAGGCAGAACTCGCCAAGAAACAAAAAGAATATCTAGAGGAACAGAAGCATCTTATTGGGAAGGCCAGAGATAGAGATCTCGATATTTTTGAGAGAGAAGTTAGTGCTTTAGTAGGGCAACAACAAGCAGCCTTTGGCAAGGCAGGAGTAGAGCTTACTGATAGCGCAGTTAGAGTAACAAGTAATACTATTGCAAGAGCAGAAGAAGAGAAGATTGCTATTGAAGAACAGGCCGCAGCTAATATCAAGTTAGCAGACTATAAAATTGAGGTTGCACAAAAGAAGCAAGATTTTTATAGAGACATTGGGACGTGGCAAACATTGGGTGCACTGACAGGAGCAGTAGGAAATTTGGCGTACTACTCGTATATGGGCAGGAATAACCCTAATTTTTGGGGTACAGGAAGAGTTAGTAGTGCCCCAGATTTAAAATCTATTTATTTGGACTATTAGGAAGGGCATAATGGTAAAGATACCGAAGCTAAAAGAAAAAAGAAGATATGGGGCCGGATCTTTAGGAATGGGGGGAGAGCTAAGCAGTGCTCAAGGTGTAGGTCTACAGCATGTTGGTAAGATATTAGGGGATGTTACTTCTAAATTGGCCTCTGCTTATTTTGCTCATAAACAAACAGAAACAAATACTTTTACTAAACAAGCAAGTACTTTATATCAAGCTAAAGTAGAGACACTTAAAACTCAGATACAGAATGATCCTGATAACAAAAACAAAGATCATTATAAGATTTTTCAGGAACAAATAGTCCCCTTGAGGGAAGCGTTTAGAGAAGAACTAAAAAAGGAAGCTGATAACGGAAGTATTTCCTTTGATAGCGAAGAGTACATGGCTTCAAACAAAATGCTCTTGGACACTATCGACAAAGCCTCTAGTATTCCTTTAATAAAAACCGCAATAAGTAAACTTACTAGGGGAGACATCACCAAAAAAGCCACAAATGCTAAGACTAATCTGAGTAATCTCATAAATAATACGGATTTTACAGCTTCAAAAAAAAATGCTCTTAACTTCGAACAAATTAACGACACTGTGGAAGCGGCTGCATATGAGATGAGTAAGACTTTAAAAGGGGCAGAGCTAGGTCTGACCCCTGATGGGATGGATGCCCATATAGAAGATAGTAATAAAGAGCCTGGGGGGTTTCAACGACTCCATGATCAAATTATGGGACCGGACTATTCTTATAAGGAATATCGTCAAGAATTAAAAGAACATGCTAAGGCTAAAATAAAGAAAAGAATCAGAGCACAAATAGAGAAAACGTATAGAAATTCAACCAGTGAAATGTTGCAAAGTTATGCTAAGGGTACTTCGGCTCCTCCCTGGTTTAAAAAGATTAGGGAAAATAAAGAATATCAGGCCATATTTAAAGACTATGGGATTAGTAAAGAAGATTGGGACAATATACTAACAGAGGAAGCCGGAAGCGCATTAAAGACTAAGAATGCACTTTTTAATCTTGAGGAAGAAGAGAACGAAAGAAAGCATATGGAAACGTTTAATACGATAGAGGAAAAGCTTGATTTAATAAATCAAAATGAAAAATCCGGTATTTTTGATAATCGTAAATCTATTTCTGATGAAGAAAAAGAAGACTTAAGTGACCTAGGAATAGCTGTCAAATTCAATTCTATTATGACTCCTGCACAAATGAAGGACGCTTTACAAAAAAGAGCAAGTAAATTGTCTGTTGATACAGGAGGGCGATTAAAGATAAATATAGATCACACAGATAATGCTAGGATTCAAAACTCAGCACTAGCACTGATAGATATTGAACAAAATATAATAGGGTCATTAACTGGAGGAACTGCATCTATAGCATTTCGTAATCAGGAACAAGCCAAGTTTTCCAAGAGAGAAGGCAAATATGCTGATCTCACTCCGAGGGACCGAAAAAGAGCGGCTAAGTATTTCAAGCTAATTAACAATCAGTCCGTAGAGAGATCAAAAAAAGAGTTAATGCCTAGGCTATTTCGTTTAGTTAGTACGATAAGAAAAATGAGGGTGAATGTTAGAAAGTCGAAAACCATTCTACCTCGTTTAAGAGAGATGTCAGGATATAGTGAAAAAACTCTGAACTATTTTGACAGAAATTGGAACAATCACAACGTGAGTGCTACTGACATGGCGAAGGTACTCAAGAGTACTGAATATAAATTTTTAATGCATTCTAAAGATGACCTTTTAGAAGCAATTAGAAGTCCCGAAAATGTAGATCACCTTCCTCCTCCCCCAGAAGAAGAAAAAGACTCTTCTCTTTTTTCTTGGGTTAATAGGAATCTTCCTAAAATCTTAAGAAATCAAGAAAGAGACATAGCAGAGCTTAAGGAGAATACAGGTCTTCGGGCTTGGGCGACAGATCAAGTCTCCAAAGGTTTTGGTACTGATATAGGTATAGAAAATCGAAGGAAACAACTTGAGAAAGACGTGAAACGAAGGCAAGTTACAATTGATACTATGAAAACTTATAAAGAGACGTACCAGAGTTATGGCCATTATGCTCCTAAAAAAAATAAAATAGAGGAAGATCACTCGGACATTGCTGATGCAGAAATGGGGAAGAATCCAGTTATTGAAAACACAGAAGCCTACGATCCCAAAGGACAGTTAGCATTGGAACTGTAGTTAGAAGAGGACTATATGAGAGATAATTTGACTAAAGATTCGATAATGTTGAGTAGTGTGGCCGATGATTATCTAACAGCTACTAGTCCTTCTTTTCAAGCGTCCTTATATGGAAAGGAAGCCGATGAGTTAGAGGTACAATCAGTACTCAATACTTTAGCAGAAGAAAGTGAAGAAGATGAATTTGGAAATTACGGACAAACTCAAGTAGCAAGAAAGGCCGTACATCAACGAGAAAAAGAAGATTATTTAGAAGGGTTTCAAAAGAATGTTATTCAAGCTCATGGAAATCCATTAGAGGATGAACCCGATTCAGTGGATAGGATTACGGGAGACTTTTCGCCTTTAGAGACAGGCTCCAAAGTGGACGCCTCACTTTTAACTAAAACTGCTTATAAGACAGGCGAAGAGATGGAGAGGTTGGCCAAAGGTACTCCATTTGAATATTATGCAAAATCTTATAAGACAGTCGCTTCTAATGCAAACCATATGCAGAGAGGAATAATTCGTTTTTTAGAGTCAATACCTGATCTTGTATCTAGTACTTTTGGATGGGAAAAAAGTTCTAACAATGCTTCTTATAAAAATCTAAAAGATACACTCTTCCCTGTTTCACAAGAAGAAAGTGAACAACTTTTAAATCTCCCTGGTCAATTAGCTGGGGCATTATATGGGCCTTATAAAGCGTTCACCACTACTATGGGAATGGCCAAAGGTAAACATGCGGCCACAAGACTTGCTACAGCATGGGGCACAGGAGTAGGACTTGATTTCCTTCTTACTTCAAAAGAAACAGGAAACCTTTCTAATCTCATTCAGGATAAATTTAATCCCACAATTGGGAAAGACCTTCTAAATTACCTCAAGGTTAGAGAAGACGACTCTGAATGGGAGGCCAAATATAGAGGTGTAAAAGAAGGGTTATTGTTAGGGGGTGCTCCAGGGTTGGCCAAAAGTATTTTTGGTGCACTGAAGTTGGCAAAACATGGAGTAGGACTCTCTCACCTGAATAAAAACAAACATCTTTTCGGAGACTATTTCTCTAGAGTGAAATCTACAGAGATGCCCGACTCCTTAGATTTCGTAAACTATTTGGTAAAAGATAATATGGATCGTGGATCAACGGCCCTCAAGTCTTATTTTGCGAATGAGGAAGGAGCACTTAAGACTGGACAAGCAGTTGGAATGATCACAGATGCTTTAGATAAAGTATCTAAGATGAGGAAGAAGGTTAAGAAAGGGTCTGATGCTCAGGACATTGAAGACTTTAGGGATTCAATTATTGATTTAGAAAGGGCCGCAAAAGATAATGATCTTGATGGGGTCAATAAAGTTTATAAAGAAGTGGAGACTAAAGGAAATAAATTATTAAAGTCTAAAGAACTCAAAGACGATGTGAAGGAAATGGTTAAGGGAGTAAAAGTCCTTACAAAGAAAGAAAACTATCAGTCATATGAAAATCTAAAGAAAGCAAATCCCCGACTTTATGAAACTGTATCTGATATAGTTAATGATTCAGGTGCTGGATCAATATCTGTTAAAAACTTAGAAGATGGTAACTTCCTCCATAAAATTAACGATGTCACAGATGTTGGTGTTGTTATCAATAATCTTAAGAGAGGAACTTCTAGTTTAAGAAAAGAAGCTGATGATGTCTTAAATGCTGCTCCTAAAGATAGAGTTAAAAGAGATGCCTATATAAAAGAGCGTTACGTCAACTGGGTTGAAAAGAATGGCTATGATCCTGAAGCAGTTCTTTCTAAGTTTAAAGATACTGAAATTGCAATGGAAGAACTTTATGAAAAAGCAGTTATTATCACAGGTCTAAAAAACAAGGCCTCCAAAGACTTTACTAAAGAACTAGAGGACTTTTTTAGTCTTGACACCAAAACGGTCGATCCTAAAAAAATGGAAGAGTATCGTTTAAAGAGTGCTTCTCTTGCTAAAAAAGTGGAAGGACTACAAGAACTTCAACGATTTGAGAATATGCTCACAAGAGAACCCGCTAGGATGCTTAGGTTCAGAAGAGAAGACGTTCAAGAAAAAGTATTTGGTGTAGCAGTAGATACTAAGAAGGGGACCTCTCCAGAATTTGCAAGACAAAAAACAATGGAGAAAGTTGTTCAGATGCCTGGGTTCAAAGGAACGGTTGAACAGAATGAAGCTATCAAAGGGATACTGCTTAGGTCTTCTCGTAATGATATGAGAAAATTAGCAGAGACAATGCTAAGAACTACAGAGACTCTCAGAAATAATTATCCTGGTTTATCTAAAGAGCAGATCTTTAATAAGATGACTCAGGCAATGGGGGCAAGCACTACTAAAAGTAGAATGCTAGAGCTACTAAAGAACTTTTGGTACAACAACCTTTTATCAGGTGCTTCATGGATAGTTAACAATCCTTTAGGTAATGCTATTTCGTATGGGATGTACTCAGCGGAGAGACTTCCTTTAAAACTTTTTTATAAGGGCTATTATAATGTTGGGACTCCTTTAAAAAATATAAAACAATTCGGAGGGGATCTCTCAAAACTTGGTGTTGAGAAGAGACTGAAGGCCCAAGAATATTTTGATTTTGTAGGATTGGATCAGGAGAAGATCTCTTTTATAAAAGATAATTTTGCTGAATTTGATAGCATTAATAAGAGTCTCCTACAAACAATAGATGCTTCTCGAAGTGCTCACTTATCTCCTTGGGGAAGGGCAAAAGAAGCTTGGAAAAAAGGAGCTTCAGTCCTAGATCCTTATGGGCAGCAGTTTGATTTTGATGAGGTTATTACTGAAGAAGCACTCAAAGATATTCTTAATGAAAACCTTCCTAATGTCATGCAGAGATACCATTTAAAAAATGGGGTAGAGGAACTTGATAAAAGTGTCAAAGCTGTTCTCGACCACAAGGTAACTAAAGGGGTTAAAGGGGTCATTGATGCTAAATGGCCAACAAGAATATTAAACAGTCAAGATGAGTTCTTTAAGTACAATATTTACAGGCAAGAGCTTAATGATATCGCTATTAGAAAAACAAATGATGATATCAGGAAAGTGGAAGGCCTTGATAATATGGCCGCATGGGAAAATAAGTTCAATGAATTATACCATGGAAACATTAATAAGTTAGAGAACCAAAATCAGGCATTAGAGGTAGGTAGAGAATTTACGATGACGAAGAGATATCGTGCTGCCCCTCGTCCTGATGATATAGGATCAAACCCTCTCGAAGTAAGTGCAGGTCCTGTCAAATGGAATATAGCTGAAACAGGTGAGAAGATTTTTGATACGATACCTGCGCTAAGATTTCTATCGCCTTTTACTCGGATTCAATACAATGCTGTAGATTTTACGAGCCAGCGATTTCCATTAATAAACCTTTTAAATTCTCAGTGGAAGGAAGCTAACCGAAAAGGTGGGCTAGAGGCTTACATGGCAAGATCTAAAGTGGCCACTACTTCTGCTCTTGCATTAACTGCACTAACTGCGTTTGAGATAAGTGGTAGAGGACCCGATAATATTCGAGCTAAGAAACAATGGTTGGCAGATGGAAAGACAGCGTATGGCCTTAAAGTTCCTTTAACAGATATATGGGTTCCTTTAACAAAGTTAGGGCCTATAGGAGAGGTAATAGGTTTATGGGCCGATTTCAAAGAAGGGGCAATAGCATACTATAACGCCTATGGAGTCCATGATCAGGACACAGAAAACATAGGCTTCGCTTTGGCGTTTGCCATAGGTAATTTTTTGACTCCTGATTTTATAACAGACAGTATTTATGATTTATCTCAACTGTCTAAAGATGCAGCAGGGGGAGAAAGGTTTGTTAGAGGTCTTGGAAGCGCAGTGGGATCGGCAGCAATTCCTTTGTCTGGATTAAATAGAGCATTAAGAAAATTCACAGATTTAACTAAGAGAGAGAAAGTAGTTTCTGACAGAAATGGTATTGATACAATGAGAACTGTTTTGAATGACTGGATAGATATGATACCAGGGTTCTCTCGTTTATTACCTCCGATGAGAAATATTCTTGGTGAAGAGATGCACTATGGTGGTACGCCTATTGATTTCGTTGGGGACCATATTAGTCCAGAAGCGATTAAGCATTGGGCAATGAGAGGGGCCAAAGGGTTGGCCGCTGCAACGGGTTTGGCAGCAGGAAAAGATGAGCCAATTTATGAAAAGTTTAAAGAATTGGGTATGGCAGAAGGGCCTATCTTTTATAAGGACCCTAACAAGTTATTAATCGGAAGAATAAAAAACCGTATCACAGTTCCACTCCCAGATGGGACAAAAGATTTTATATCTTTAAATCCAGAGCAGTATGATGACCTAGTGAAAAAGTCAACTGGACAAGATCCTTCTTTGGGTCTTCCTACTTTAAAGAAAGCACTTAATGATCTGGTCACAGAGAAAGATTTTTCAGAGCTTCCTCCGCAGCTACAAACACTAATGATAAAAGATGTAGTAAGATCTTATAGAGAAGTAGGGAAGTCATTTTTCATGATGGATAACGAAGCGTTCCAAAATGAGCAACAGAATATATATTTAGAAATGGCAGGGCTATAATATGACAATTACAAATAAAGAAGTA
>VTLG01000964.1_pt1 | contig 23216 bp, 21 predicted proteins | sample 4694571 | NCBI WGS metagenome assembly VTLG01 (sample SAMN12604809, study PRJNA352737) | marine metagenome | biome: ENVO:00000447; feature: ENVO:00000209|ENVO:00000569|ENVO:01000036; material: ENVO:00002151; isolation source: viral sequences binned using virsorter ...
AAGTATTTGAGCATCCAACTGAGCGGGTGCATTAGTCACGCTTCTTACGGCTGAGTAGACCAGCGAAGGCTCCACCAATAGTATCCCTGATGGTCTGTGACAGGGAGCCAGCAGCTTCAAGCGCAGGCTCAACGACTGCATTTACAAGTTCCTGCTTGGCTTGTACGCCCTGCTCTTTCAACTCCTTAATAGTTAGAGGAGGAGGAGGAGGTGCTACTGGCCTAGCAACTTTCCTGGGTCGTTTGCTCTTTGCAGTCGGCTTCTTGCGTTTGACTGGAGCCTTTTTCGCAGTGCCTTTCTTTGCAGCCACCTTCTTGGGCTTGGCAGCAGGTGTTTCAACAGTGCTAACAGCTTCTTCAGCATCTTTAGTTTCCATTTCAGTATCCCTTCTTTTTCACTACCTTCATGCCTTTACGCTTGGCAGCTTTCTTTGCAGCAGCCTTGCCTTTGGCCGTGTACGGATAACGTTTCTTCCCTACTTTAGGCATTACTTTTTAACCGGTGCTTCATCCGATACTAACGCATCGAAGTTCTCAAGTATCTGCGGACAGTTTATACCGAACACCTGAGCAGCGATCTTCTTCTTGTTCTTCATGGCTTGCGCCCAGTGGTCGTCCTCGACTTCGATGTAGCCGTTCGACCTGCCGATAGACTCGATGACCTTCTGTACCTTCACCCACGCCTCAACGTCATCTCCCGGCTCCGAGTTCACAGCGAACATCCTGAGTGCTGTCTTTGAGTCCAGCATCTCCTCGGCATCTTCTGTGCCGACGTTGATCCGAGCGTCTTCGTAACCCTTGATCTCTTCAATCTTCACGTACTTCATACTGTTCCCCTCTTAGTCGAACGCTGGTGAAGCAATCTGCTGCTTCAAATCTAACTGAACCAGACCAGTGTAATGCTCAACGATGTGGTCTTTGAAATCGTCCATCGTGTTAGCCCGCGGCGTTGAACCGTTTGCTTCCGTCTTGGGAGACACACGGTCAAGGTACTCTGTGACCTTCGTGAGTTGGCTATCGGTTAGTCCGAGTGCCGTTTTCATTTGCGCTACTGTTGTCATAATTATTTTTCCTATTTCTAATCTGGGCTAGCCGCGTCTAGTATCCACCAAGTCGTGTCCCATGTGCCTGATGAAAAAGCGATAGTTACCTGCCCACCAGACATTGCATAAGATGCGTCCGATTCACCGTCACCAACTGCGGCGACTTCCACTATTTGGTTATCGTGAACAAACAATAAATGCCCATGCCCCCAATATCCAGTGTCCATTCGTATGCTGTTCACGTATATGAACGCTGTGTCACCACCAGACCCGCCTAAATCGTAACCGAGATTAACAGGAGTTGATGTTGTTCCTTGGATATTGCCCGTTGTCTGCTTGACGGCAGAGTTCCCATCACCAGCTATATTTCTGATTTCCACCGGGCCTTTCAGTCTAGTAATCGGCCCATCTTGGTCAAGTTCAATCATCGCAACGCCACCCACAACAATGTGCAGGTCGTCGCCTGACTCCTCGTAGATGTAGGTGTCGCCGCCGCCGTCTAGGTAGAGTTTCTTCGTGGCTGCTAGCGCAACGTCACCCGCCACGGCTAGGTTTCCACTCGTAAGAGTAAGTAGGTCTGTGTCCGATGTGTGACCTATAGTTGTGCCATTGATGTTGATATTGTCGATAACAGCCTGAGTTACGGCTGAGTTTGTTCCTAGTGTTACACCGTCAATAGCACCGCCATCAATGTTGATCGCATCTAAGGCAGCACTTTCAATAAAGTTTGCCCTAGTCATTTTCCTGAGAGTGCCATCTGCGCCATCATCTACTACAACAAGATCAGCATCAGCAATCGTCGTTGAACCAGTCATGTTCTGAATATCAAGCGTAAGAACACCGCTAGAATCAGACAGCCCTGTAGACGTTACTGTTCCTGCGTTTACTCCTGCAAGATAAGTAGCAAGAGTCTGAACAGTGGTCATCCTCATCGTGCCATCGTCGTTGATGAGGACACCATCACCGTCTGCTATTGCAGTTGTACCTCTAGCAGTACCACCGTCAATCAGGTTGATCTCTGCTGGAGTTGCAGTAATCTGCGTTGTGCTTGCTGCATCAAATACACCAAGATAGCCACCTTGATTCGGCATATAAACGGTGTGGTCTGATGTCGGGTCTACAACCGCTAGAGTAGTCTCACTACCGTCAGCCGAATTACCCTCAAAGATCACAGCGTTAGCACCAGCGACAGTACCGTTTACAGTAATAACATCACTGGCTGCGTTACCAAGAGTTACATCTCCATTTAGCGTGGTGTTACCAGTAACATCTAAGTCAGTACCGACGTACAGCTTCTTGGCGATACTCGCGCCACCCTCAGTACGCAACGCACCAGTATCTCCGGTAGCGTCAGAGGCATCGGTAGCGTCGGTTACATCAAGGACACCAGAAAACGTAGCGTCCTGTGCAAACGTAGTGCCGCCACCGTCGGCTATCGTTATAGCCAGATCACCGTCACTGTAATCAATCGTCCGTATTTGCAGGCTACCTGTACTGGTAAGAGTATTGGAGCCTAAGTCAACAGCTTTTCCAAAGGTGACAGACTCAGAACTGTCGGTCGTAACAAATGTTATGTAAGCGTTATTTGCTTCTTCAATGATTAGCGCGCTAGCTTGGTTATCTGGAATCTTGATCGAGTTCTCACCAGCATTAGTAAACTGCAATGCGCCATCAGCACCAGCAGATAGAGTCAAGTCTCCAGAAATATCAACCGTGCCGTTAATATCCAGGTTTGCTGCTAACTGAAGCCCTGTACTATCAGTGACAACACCGTCAGTTATTACAGTGTCGCCAATAGTAAAGTCAGTTGACGCGTCAACAGTAGTTGCTGTCAACGCAGCAGTAGCAAAGGTTCCGCCCGCTGCGGTCAAGGTGTTAGAAGAGTGAGTGAGGGTGACATCGCCGCCGTCAAAGTTGATAACGCCACCTGATCCCAGGTGCAGGTCGTTGAACCCAAGAGCCGAAGTTCCCAAGTCCAGCCCAGCATCAGTTTCAGGCCACAAAGCCGCTCCGTTTAGATGCAACTCCTCAACGAGCGTTCCTGCCGTCATTGTCCAGAAGTTGAACTGCCCGTCTTCTGAACCGTCTGATACGTCTGCGCCTTCCCACGCAATACGCCCAGTAATCCATTCCTGCTTATCGGTGTGGTCGTTTGAAAGGGTGAAGTCTATATAGCCAAGATCACCGTCACTTGGAGTGTCCGGTGTTTCAACACCCGAAGATTCTGTTGCTGGACGGAAACCAAATGTGGCTACGAGCGAGGCTGCTTCTGAAGTAGTCGAATAGGCAGATAGAGCAGGCTGGGCTGTGGTGGGATTACGAGCCTGTAGTTCTGTAACTTGGAATTTGTCTCGTGAAAGAATGCGGTAAGTCTGCGTCCCAGTGACCAACTGAACGTCATACCTGCCAGGAGTGGTGCGCGTGAAGTCCCATTCACCAGAAGAGTCGGTGGTATCCGTAGCAAGCGCAGGCGTAATCGTTCCTTCAGAAAAGAGGGTTACTGTCTTGCTTGCAAGAGCGTTACCTGCGCTATCTAAAAAGGTTCCGCTAAGGCGTACATCTTCTTGTGCCATTGTCTAAATTCCTTGTGGCCCTTTGCCACGAGTGCCAGCGAGAGCCTCTCGAACAGCCTCATCTGGGCTATTAATGGCTTCTTCTTCTTGAATAAATTCTACCCGCAAACCTTTAGCCTCAAGTGACGCACGCTGGAGAACATCATGCGCTCTCTGATCGGTTGTGCGGTTATGGTAATACTTAGATTGAACATTTATGCCCACATAAGGGCTGCGTATGATGAAATCAACAATAGCCCCGCCACGAACATGCCTGCCACCGAATTGTTTCACCTGAAATATAAAGTCACCGGCTTCTTCCAGTCTACCAGTTCTGATAATTGCACGGTAAACCCAGTACTCAGGCTGGGAACCAGGCCACCATTCAGGAACCTCCTCAACTGGAGTACCCGTAACTGTGCGGGTTACCGCTGGTCGCTTGGTTCTAAAGGACTGAACCACTATCTGTCCCTCGACTGCCTAGGCTCTACAAAGTTGGTTCGGAATACACCAACTTCTGACTCCCCGCCCGCCTCTTCCATGCTCTGAAGATCAGCCATATCCATGTAGTAGTTCTGGCTGTCGGTATTATCGTTCCTGTATGTAACTTCAACAAGAGTGCCCGAAGCAAGGGCTGATTTCAGGTCAACGATCTGTTGCACTGTGTTACGTCCGTCAGGCGACACTTCGTTCACATCAATGTCAGCAGAAACGCCCCACAAAAGAGCAACCACAGCGCGCCATACCAGTGTCATCTTGATAAGTTGGGGCGTGTTAGTAGTAGTAGAACCACGAGCAAACGTCACACGGAACTTGATCGAACGGAAGACTTCACCAATAGGGTCGCCACCAACGATAATGCGGAACTTGGATTCCCCCGTAGTGGTTATCAATCCGTTAGTCGTATCGCTGTTGTCCAGCACCGTGTACGCTTCGTCATTGTAGTTGGTAGCGTACTCGACTTTGATTGTCTCACTGGAAGTCGGGTTGACAGTTTCAACAAGAACATCCAACGCAACCTTCGTCTGGTTACGGATATTGAAATCATTCCAAGGTGTCTCTAACGTCGCCCCCTCCGCAAAGGTTCCCGTAGGATCCTGAAGAGGATTCACAACGTCAACAGGCAGAGGCATGTAGTACACGCCTTTACCAGCACCCCACCAGATACGGTATCCACTGTGAGCATTAGATACTTCAGCGGCTGTCAGGCTTGCGCCAACAGCATCTGATGCCCATTTAACATCATAGCCACGTTCATCATTGCCAAGGATAGTGGAGAACCCTTGTCCAGCATTTGCTGTAATACCGTGATGAGTGCCAACACCACGAGTAGCCGCTCCAAGAGCAGCCACACCAGAGGCTTCAGTAGCGTCAACAAGCACCAAGAGGTCATTATGTGAACCTACAAGGGATGTGATCTTGCCACGCCTGTCTGAAGGCAAACCGTAGTCACGATCTGGCCCCACAGGAACAACAACAGTTTGGTCGCTACCAGCCTGGAACTTGTAAATAGAGTTGCCAGCAGGGAAATAGATTGATCCACGCCATACGGTTGCACCCTTACCGGAGTCCGGGTGGAACGGCAACTTGAGGTCAGTCGGCAAGAACCGCTGGTTGATATCGTCATGGACGTACAACCCCACTTTGGTTGCTGCATATATGTGTTCTTCACGGTCAGGCCCACGAGCAATCAACAGCCCACCAATGTAGTCATCGGGCAACTGCAACTTGGCATCAGTAGACCATGCAGTGGAGAGGTCATCTGTGTAATAGAGTTGACCAGCTTGGTTAATGCCCCACAGTAAATCCTTGAAGAATGTTATGTACTTGATATCGGTTGTATTACGCGCCCACGCTGACGAACTGGTTGCATAGTCAAGATCGGAGCCAGTAGCGATAGCCAGTGTGTCTGTGCCACCAACAAGCCCACGCTTGGCATCAGTTGCATTGCTTGCCAGTGTGCGAAGCGATGAACCCCAGGTGTCTGTAACACTGTTATATAAGTGAACAGAAGTTTCAAACGTGCCATACATAGCCCCCTTGAAATCAGTGAGAGTCTGAACCTCAGTCGCTGGACTGTTCTCTGTCAGCGTTACAAGTGGCTGTAACATCGTGCGGTCTTTGTAGCGCAGGTTCGCAGTGGAGTACCACGCCCTGTCAGCGTCCTTCGTCGGGTCGGCAATCTCTATGCCGATACCACCACGGAAGTCGCCCATATTCCACTCAGAAGCGTGCGGGTTGTCTGCCGCAGAGGACTCGCCAATAACGATCTTGCCCGGTTGCTGGGACGCATCGAACAGGCGAACCTTGCCCTTAGTCCGGTACGATTTATTGTCAATGACGATTGAGTTACGCTGCACGGCGCGGTCGTTAGCCATTACCCAACCCTCCGTTCTACTCCGAACGCTGTGAAGGTAATATTGCTCGCTATCGACGATCTTACGGCGATATTCCCAGCAGGATTATTCATGTAAAACGGGCCTTCTAGCCGAACAGAAGCATTCGCTACTGCGGCTGTATCGAAGACGATAGCAGTGGTGTTGGCATAAGTTGACCCGTCATCGTCAACAAAGACACGGTAAGTAGCAGTTCCACCCGCAACTTCAGTGATGTAGATAACGTCTACACGGTACTCAAAACCTCGTGTTGGGGAAAAAAGACTGGCGGCGTTAGTATCTGTGGGCATCAGTTGCCCAAGTTGCTTCCACGCCATTAGTCATCAATCCAAACTGTCCCACTAGGAGCCTGCTGGCTTGTTAGCGCGCCAAGAGCCAGTGCCTCGTACTGATCTGCTTCAAGATATGCAGCATCTCTGTTGCCATCACGACGGTCACCACGAGAACGAAGCAACATGGCGGTTGCCTTGTTTATTAGGTACTCAGGCTCCACATCACATGAGGTCGCATCTGCGTCTAACTCAGTTGGCTTCTTTACCCCAGATAATTTGATAAGGGCATATGAAGCACCAGCCGGTGCGTCAGCGTAGTTGATAGAGAACGAACGGTTGTCCTTGTCCCATTTGATAGCGTTCCGGTGGATGGTCACCCAGTCTTCTGAGTTAGCGACTGTGCCCCTGATTCCGTCTATCTGGTAAGTAACCGCACCGATATCAACGTCGTACTCAAGTCCAACTGAAATAATCGCTGAGTCAGACAGCGGGTTGGCAAGTGCCAGTCTCACGTATGTCCATGTCCCGGCTGTAATAGCAGGCAAACTCAGTAGTTCTGTCTCAGTAGCGGCGTTAGCCGTAGTCGAGAGAACTAGCTTCACCTGACCGGAAGTGAGCGTGACTGTGGACTTGAACCAGAACTCAGCGTGCGTGAACTTCGAGAGGTCAAGGCTCACCTTCTGGGAAGCAATGATGTCTCCCGCAGTGCCAGACCCCGTTATCACGAACTTGTTACATGCGGAACCCTCGCGCCGGTCTTCTGTCTCAGCGGAGACTGTTACGCCAGTGCCTGAAGACTCAGACCATGCGCTGTTACAGTTATCAATGACCTTCTCAGTTTGATTCAGGCGAACCTGGATCTTGTTGATACCAACCACAGAGGTCGGAATGGAGAAGTTATTTATCGCAGAAGAAGTATGTAAGGATATGTCACGTAGCGGTGGAGAACCCTTGCGAGGTATCGCACGTATAGCACGATTGATCGCACGATGCACCCTCCTTGGGTCTAAATCACGATGCCAGAGTTCGTAGGTATCCCCGTCAGCTACGGTCGCTGCCAGAGCATCACCACGTAGCGTCCCTGTGGTAGAAGAGCCGGTATAGTCATTGACTAACCTGATTGCCTCGTCATTCGTTCCTGATGTCCCGCGCCAGTACCAGCCGTTGATGTAATCATCTGTGGCTTCTAGTTCTGCGTCAATAAAGGTAGAGGTAGAGCCACCGGAAGTGGCCGTATGCGACTCATAGCCTCCATACTGCTCACCAATACTTGCGGCAATTTCTTCTCTGGTTTGGGATATTAGGACTGCGATAGCAAACCTCTAAGCGTGAGTCTTTTTATGTATGTAGTACGCTGCCGTACGCGATCTGGCTTTTGCTGCGCTATTTGTCCATTCGCACTGAGGACACGTTCCAGAGGAGGTCTTCCAAACCTCAACAGGCACTTCGGGTGCTGGAGCAGCCTCTACGGGCTGTGTGACATCAGTAACAGCTTCTGAACTGCCACTTGGCATCAATTGTGAAATAGTAAGTTCCCGAATCTTACGTTCTTGATCTTCTCGCTCCTGGTCACGAGCCTCAGTAATAGTAGCCCACTCAGACCTGTGGCGGTTTTGTGTGTGGGTTCTAACGTCAAGCATCGTGCGAAGGTTCGACTTATTACAAGTGCCAAGCCCTAGAGATTCGTGGTATTCACGATCTGGGTGGTTCTCATGCAGCAAGCAAAGGTACTCTCCACGGATAACTGGTGGAGCATCTGCTTGACGAGTAGTAAATATTCGCTTCCCAGTTTCAGGGTCAGTTTTACCTAGTTGAGTTGGCAGCATGTTGTTGTTAATAATGGAAGCCTCTCCGTTACGAATGTCATAAACAACAGACTTGCCTGCTGATGATGCTTCCTCAACAATCATGGCATAAGGATCATCTACTGTCGGAGTATGAGTAAACTCACCCGCCTTCAGATCGGTGTCATCAATAGCATCTTGCGCTTCTAAAGCAAGTTCATGCACAGATGTTCCGTCAAGGCTGTTATTGCCCATCTCTGCCATAGTTGATAACTGTTCTTTTGTAACGGCCATTAGTTCTTCCTCTTTCGGTCTTCACGCTTTGCACGCTCATCGTGATATGCCTCAGCCCATTGCTCAGGTGTTCCTGTTGGCGATACATCATATGCGTCATCAGAGAATCCCTTCAAACGCATTTCATTTGCCATATCACGAAGACTACCTACTGTTTCATAAACTCCACCACTAACAGGGTCACCACCAATAATGTTAATCGACTTTGCCCCAGCAAATAAATCAGACCTCCCAAGCACCTCTTTATACGTGGCTATTCTATCGTTTCTAACAACTTTTAATTCTTGAAAGCGATGTGAACCGTGACCCGGTTTGTCAGCATCGTATTCACGTAACAGGAACGAAGGCTCGTCATCAGAGACATGAAAAGCTATTGCATCAATCATTTGACTCCTCTAGCCCCGCATTAGTTGTTGCCCCCGCCCCGAAGGGCGAGGGCCTCATTTACCTATTGACTAGGCGTTCCAGTCACGGTTTGCCTTGACGAGAATGTAATCTACGTCAAGAGTCTCAATAGCCGCTCCCTTTGCTTCAACACCGACACAAAGGCCAAGGTTGACAGAGGTAGAAGCAGCACCCGCAACGGTCTTTTTCAAGTCACCGTCAATGTACCAACGAGTGTCACCGTTAGGCGCAATTTCAAGCCTAAGAATTTGCCACTCACCAGCAACAGCGTCATCGTCCAAGTCTAATGACGTAGAATCTGTAACAGCACTGGCAGTTCCACCGTTGTAAACAGCGTGCCAATCTTCGTCATCACTAAGTTCCGCTGACAAGAAGAAACCAACGAAGTCCGAAGCGGTATTCGTTATCGTTGCAGTAGCACCCGTGAGGATGTCCGTTTCGATTGAAAGCGTTTCAGGCGCAATGTCTGAAAAGCCAATGAATACCTCTTTAGTATCGAGGTTTTCCATTTGAACACGAGTTTCAAGAACAAGAGTTCCACTAAGGGCAACATCAAATGCTGCCTGAGTGCCAACCATCGTAGTGTGGTTATCTTCGTTAGTTGTGGTAAGCCGACCGGCACCAGAAAGAACTCCGGCAATGGTTGGAACACCAGCATCAGTTTCAGCATTCCCCTGACCACCGACACAAAACGGGCCAAGTGATCGAAGTTCAGCAGTGTTGGCGATTGCATCCTCGCCGTAAAAGTCGTAGAAAAGTCGGATACGTCCCGGCTCTCCTTGAGCGTTTATAGCCATTTTTTATTACCTCGTCCCCTTACCGATAAGGCGGGTTTGGGACTAATGATTTACCGTCCTACGATGTAGGAACAGTTACGTCCGATATGATTTCGTAGAGCCAGTTACCTACAGAGCGTTCTCCGTAAGCATACTCGTCCCTGTGAAGAACCTCAGTAGCACCGCCACCAAGTTTCTCGTTACGAATAGTCTTGACCCAAGGCATTCGAGCCTGAACCAAGATAATCGCACCGTTTGCACCAGATGCAAATACTCCACCCTTGGCATCGTCAGCGGAGTCAATAGTGATGTTGTCATCCGTGTATGCCTGTGCGTTTGCAATAGGCAAGTTGAATGAGTTCTTGAAAACATCAGCCGTTAGACCCTTAGAGATGTCGTAAGTTCCAACACCCGCTACTAGATCGTCAAACAGGTCTTTCATCTGGAAGGAGTGAAGCACGAATGCAATGGGGCCATCCCAAGGCTCACTCGTGTTGCCGCGAATGCGATAAGCGGCGGCTGCAATGTGACCAGGGGCAAGAGCAGCACCTGCACCACAAAGAGCAGTCGTTGCACCATCAAGAACAGTCAGGCCGTCCTTGTCTTTCTGTCGTTCAATCGCCTGCTGACCAAGTGAGCCAACTTTAGCGAAGACGTTCTTCGATACGTTTCGAGCAGCACGGTCAGTGATGACTGTGTGAACCGAAATAACCGAAGGGGTTACAGAAATCGCACTGTCAGAGAGTTCTTGAGGGTTGTCTTCCTCAGTTGTCTCTGTGATTGCCTGAGCAGTTAGTTTGGCAAGATCAATCTCTCGCCAGTTATTGCCAACACCCGCGCCAAGCGTCTGCTTGTCAACAATTTGGGTCATTACACCCTTGTACTCACGGATATTTCGAGCCGCACTTACCACCGTAGGTAGCGAGTCGCTCAAACTATCAGTAATAGTTTGTCCAGTTGCCATTTTTAGTTGTCCTTGAGGCTAACCAAGGTTGACTCCCATGGAACGCATGACCTTATTTGCACGGGCATGATCGTTAGAATTGCCCTGTGCGTAAACAGTCTCCAGCCATTGCTGATCTGTTATTGTGCCACCCTGTCCAACACCGCCGTCGAAGGTATTAGCCTCGCCACCGGAAGGAACTTCTGCCTGTTTAGCCAATATTTGTTGTTTTCGTAGGCTCTCAGCTTCGCCAAGAACCTTTGCTGCTTCTACGACCATAGCGGGATCTGAATAGCCCTGGAGCAATGCTCGCTGGCTTTCTGGAACACCGTGCTGTCGCATCATTTCGTTTACCGAAGCATTCTTAGAAGTAATTTCAGCAGATTGATTTACCTGATGAAGCTGCTGCTCTAAGGCATTAGCCCTTTGTTCAGCTTGATACGAAGCCTTGGCCGTATTAGCTTGCTGTGTCGCAAGCCTATTAGCCGCTGCCTCATCGTGACCTTCTGCAATTAACTGGGATTCCAGTGATTGTGCATAACCACGAACTTCTGCATCTAAGACCTGATCTGCGTACGTTGCCTGAAGCTGCGCTACCTGATTTCTCAGGCTTTGCATCTCATTCTCGCGCTCATTCTCGCGCTGCCTGATAGATGACTCTCGCTTAGACCATTCTTCCTGAGTCCGCATTCTTCCAGATTCTTCTGGAGTCTCTACTTCGTCAGCAGTAGTCTCGTCGGGGGTCACCTCAGCTACAGCCGATTCTTCGGTTATCTCTGAGGTTTCATTGGATTCGGGGGGTGTCTCGTCGGAGATTGCTTCGTCGCTAGTTGCACTAACTTCTTCCGTCGCTGCTGGTTCAGACTGCTGTTCATCCCAATCGGCAGGGATAATCAACTCGTCACCAGAAGGGAGGGAATCGGTTGTTTCTAGGGAGGATTCATTCTCAGAGGAGTCAACCACCTCGTTTGGTGTGACCATAAAAGTCCTCGTAAAATTATCGTGAAACCTTATTCAGTTGTCGCGCAAGTATATAACAGCAATTTGATATACAGCAAAACACTACTATCTGCCATTAATATTGGAATACGCCGGTGAGTTATAGGCTGGAAGTACTGTAGGTAGTGCCTCCCCACCTTGTCCTGGTAATGGCTGTGGCTCTCGGATTCCCAACGTGGCAACTTCTCTTTTTCCAGAGTGAGCAACTCTAGCTGCCTGAGATTCAAGAATGCGTTTAGCAGTAGCTGAACCTTCAAGTAGTTCCATAATGCCGGGTGCGTGAACTCCTTGGTTCGTGTTACGCCTCACGTATTCTTTCTGCTCTTGAGGAAGACTTACAAGCAACTTGGATACCAACTTATTCCACACATCAGGCATGAAGAAATCACCAACAATAGCATTGTCAAAAGTAAGGTTGTACGCCTCTAATGCGTCAATATTGGCATCTGTTTCTTCTTCCTTATTCTCGTCAAAATCCATGCCTGCGCCTGCTGCCAACCCGACCTTCTGATTACGGGCGTTAGACTGTGCTTCGTAATAGAGGTCTAGTGCGTTACGCTGTGGAGCCTTTGGGAATGGCTTCTTGGTAACTATTCCAGCAAGTGGCCCTCTACCAGCAAGACCGTCGATAATGTTCTTTTCCTGACGCAGTCTGGTGTCATCAATTTTCTTGGCTTTTGAGTAGTACGTTGAAACTTTGTCCCCGCCTGCTGCACGTTCTTCGGTGATTGGATCAAGCATCGCAGCTTGACTCCTGCGAGTTTCCCTTTTCTGGTAAGGCTCAGTATCTTGATACTTCATGCCCCATGTCAGATCAGAAGCGTTATTCAAGTAGTCAAACGCACCTGCGGGGAAACTGCGACCACCGACGAAGTCAGACATACCACGAGCAGCCTTGCCTTGCGATGTGTCGAGTGGTCCACCACTAAAGAATGCTGCATTAGCAGTCAGCGGAATGAAGTTTCCGGTAATGATGTTTGCCAACAAGCCCCAGCCTTCACCCATTGGATTACCACCAGCATCCTTGCCAAGCAGTAAATCTATTGGAAGACCTGGAGAAAACGCTAATTGACCACGAATCCAGTTCACGAAGTTGTTACTTCCCCACTCCTTAGTTTCCATAAACCCTTCAGGGTCATTTGCCATTTTGGACAACAAACGCACATCAGACAATATCTTTGAACCAGGCCCAACCAGTTGACCCGCAACCTCCCACAACAAGTATCGAGGGTGAAGGGGATTTAGTCGTTCCTTAACTGCTTGGCTTATCTTTTGCGGAGAGTCACCATCTTCAACACCCTTAAGAATGGTAATCCCTGCGCCAAGCATCATCATGCCAGTAATCATTTTGAACATTGACTTACGTGCTAAATCACCTTTGATGCCACCTTGCAACATTGATGAATAGAAAGCACCGATGGCTCGACGATACTGCGATGCAAGCAATATGGCAGATTCTCTTGTTCTGGTTGCTTGGGTTACACCGATACGAGATGAGGACATTAGCCCTCGTGTATTGTTGATGTAATCATCTATATCTTTCAAAGCCGCAGTATCAAAAGTTCCGTCTGCATTCTTAGCAAGGCTTTCCAGCCCCTCTGCCATGCTTAATCCAGCCTCGTCAAACGCTGCTTCTGTTGCAATACGGAACGGTTCAAGTAAGCGTCTTGGGAATGCTTTGAGTCGTTGCGCTGCGCCTCTAACTGAGAGTGCCTCATTCCATAAATCGGTTGCACCTAGCACACCTTCAGGGTTGAAAGCCTCAGTAAATTCACCGCCACCCAACTTCAACGTGCTATGACGATTTGCCAACTCGCGCGAACGCTGAATACGTGCAGCATTAGATTTAGTGGCTAACTCTGGGCTGACTATTCCTTTTGCAAGTCCGTCTGCAAAAGCAGCAAGTGCCTTCACGTAAGCCTTCTTGTGACCAAATGCGGAAATTATCAACTGGATGCCGAAAACCGATGCATCACCAGCTAGAGCGAAGTACCTGCTCACACTGTTGAGTTTGGCGAAGGATGACAGCCCCTCCCCCACTTCAGTCTTGGCTTGATTCGCCAATGCTTCTGTTAGGTCAGATGCTATCTGTTGACCTTCTCTACCACGAATAAGAATGTTGTGATTCTGGAAGGGAAGTTTTGTTGCATCTTCAAATGTAGACCCTGCTGGAACTGTGTCGAAGTTTTCCTTTACATACTTCACAAGTGCATCTTCTGCATTTGCATTATAGGCAGCACGTAATTGGTCACGGACTCGCTGGTCATACGGAACAACGGTAAAACCGCCCTCCGTTAACTCTTCCATCGTTTCTACGTCACGGGCTTTGCTTGCCTTGCCACCAATATTGCGGCCGCTAGTACCAACGTCCGGTATCTCGCGAATGGCTATTATGTCGCCAGCCTCGTTGTACTTTGCAACAATGCCACGACTGAAAAACAACAGGTCTTCTGTTTCGCTAATCTTTCCAACATCAGCCCCTGCGCGAACTCTTAGTTCACGCGCTGCGTTACTGAGTTGACGAAGACGGTCAACATACTCTCGCTGTTTAGGGTTCAACTGACGCAAAATCGCAGGACGTTCTGCATCGTTCAGTGTCTTCCCTTTCAGGACACCAGCAGTGTCATCTGTAAACCGCCCAAACTCGTCAAGTTTCCCAAACAATCCTTCTCGTGTCCCTATTTCGTTTACATAAGACAGTGCCCGTTCAACTAAGTTTCGCCCCTCGTCTTTCAACGGATTCAAAATATGGCCAATTCTTTGACCAATTCTTTGAGCCTTAAGTGAAGGGTCAGCCTTTCCTAATCTAAGGAACTGACCGACCTTGCGAGGAGTAAATTTGGGCAGGGTAATGTTCTTGCCAATAATGGGGATTTTGAAACCAAACTTGCCTTCACGGAACGTCAAGTCATAAAGTTCCCCGAAATCCGTCAGGTCAGGAACTGTGCCTTCTGGCAGCGGTGCTACTTGAACGTCTGGAGGTGCTGCGCCACCACCGCTACCGCCACGAAGAGCAGCCACATCAGCCTCTAGCTGCTGCTCTGGTGTCAGCCGTGCAGCATCATCAGCAGGCCGCGCGCCAGTGCCAACGTCATCTATGATCGCCTGCTGCTGCGGGGTTACTTGGCGAGCAGCAGCCGTGCCTGTGGGTGGAGTGGTGGGGGCTTGGGCACGCCCATATGCAGCAGAAATTCGTTCTACTCGTTTTCTATCAATCGCAGCCGACTCTTGTTGATACTTTGCAAAGCCTTCATCATCCAGCATCTCTCTTGCTGATGGCTCTCTAAAAATACCTTCATCTTCTGCGCGCGCGCCAATGCCGAGTTCGTCTGGGTCTACTCCTAATTCCCTCCAAGTAAATGTTTCAACTGGTTTTGGGGGATTCTGAGGATCGAATCCTCGCCCGAAAGATATATCTGCGCCCAAATCACCAGAAGGTAAATCAGAGTTGCGAAATACGTGAATTACTTCTCCGTATCCCTGCTCCTGAAGAGGTGAGCCTGCAAGCCCCCCTGCTCTAAGCCCTCGATTAATAACCCCTTCTATATCACCAGATACATGGAATGAGAACTCATCTGACGGGCCACCTTGTTCGATCAAGTCACGCGTATGCTGCCTGATAGCGTCAGTGCCCTGCCTGCCAGCAACCCCAGCCCCCCTAGCAGCAGCGGCAGCGTCTTCTGGTATGCCACGGGCAGCGGTTACATCTGGGCGCACGCCGCTGAAGTCAAGTACGGTGTCTGAAGTACCAAACACATCATTTATTAGGTCATCACCTGTTTGAACGATTACCCCATCGTGCCCAAGAGCCTCAATATGGGTACGGATTTGTGCAGCGCGCCCCTCTTCAAACCCTTTGGGGAACTTTAGCCCAGCATCTCTGGTTAATTGTCTCCACTCAGTATCAGTTCTGATAACAAGAGGATTCTGAAGAACAACTCGCAGTTCTTCAATTTCGTCACCAAAGTTTGCTGCATGAATTGCGCTAGGAGTGGTATAAGTTCCCTCTCCGAGAACATTCCCTTCGATGTTTAGGTCATTGAAGACACTCCGAGCATCTTCGCGTCCAAAACCGCGGAATAATACAGCATCAAATGGCTCTCCTGTTTGTGCTGCCGAAACCTCAGGAGTAAGTTCGCGCCCTAGTTTCGTAGACACCCTGTCTTCTCTAGCACGAGGGAACTGATCGTCAAACTTCTGGAGAGGCTCTGTTTCCAGCCGCTTTGTAAGTTCTTCATTGAACGCAATGAGTTTAGGCTTGGCTGCGCCAACGTCTTCCACGCGCCCTGCAACCGTTTGTAGCGGCACAGGATCAAGCACGTTGCCTACGCCAGTGCGACCGATTGCTGCTGCGGCTTCGTCTGCCGCGCTAAGTGCTTTCTTTCCCGCACCAGTAACAACACGGCCTCCAGCGCGTAGTGGGGCAGTCGTGCCTGTCACAGGGAGGATGTTTAGTGGATCAGCGGCAGCAGCCCCAAGTTCAGCAAGGTTTAGTTCCCATAGTGGGTCATAACCTTCTTGACTCACGGCTCTAGCAAGCCCAAGTATAGGGTTACTTGCCCCTCTTGGATCTCCAATTAGAGTAAAGTCACTAGCAGATGGAAGTGCTTCACGGAATGCCCTTGCGTTAAGGGTGCGTGCAAATGGGTTCGTTCCCTCAACCTGTTCCCTTGCCCTTGCTTCGGCAAACTGTCTATCAAATTCTGTCTCTTGAATACCGGGGATATGTGGACGAGCCATCGCTCCCAACGCTCCACCAACATCAAACACCGGTGATAATTCTTCAAATGCTTCTAAGTGTGCGCGACCTAACGCGCCAATACCACGCCCTAGTGTCCGGTCGAAAAGACTTGGGCCAGCAGCATCTGCCTGTGCCTGCTGTCGGGCAAGGATTTCTGCACGGCGATCACCAGCAGGATTTATCTGGAATCCACCCTGCTCGAAGTCCTGAAAGGTCTGAGTAGGCTGTGCTGCTTGCGGGATTGGCTGGGTCGCATTGAACTCTTGCTCGCTCTGGGCTACAAACTCAGTGAACTTCTGGGGAGCGTCGGGATCGTCACGCTTAAGCCGAAAAGCGTTCCCCGTTAGATTACGAGCAACACTGTCGATCTGGTCGAATAAGTCGTTCCCAGGAAAAGGAGGCGGTGTCATTCAATCCCCCTATTGGTTGAATAAGAAGCGAGCCGGGGATGCGAAGCGAGAGGTTCCAGTGCCCATTTGCTGTGTCGGCGCACGCCTAGCGCGCCTGCCAAGATTGAAACCGTTATTCAGGAACTCTGTGAATGTCGGTACTTCTTGCCCCAACTCGATAGCACGACCTGTAGCCCCAAGAAACTCGTTCTGTGCTTGGTTGCCAAGGAAGGAAAATGAAGGACGATTGAAGGGTGTTACAAGCCCTGCATTCTCTCTGCGAACACCGAAACTTTGATCGCCAGGACGAAATCTGTTCAGAAACGTCTGGAAGATCAGGTTACGTCCTTCACGACCTTCTTCAAACAGATCAAGTGGGTTAAATTGGTTTACCATGCGTTTTACATCCCAGGCCAATAGTCTTCGAACTGTTGCCGCGTATCCTCTGAGAAACCGGGTACTGGAGTGCCAATCTGCGATACGTCGATCTGTGGCGGGTTAGCATTCGATAACGCTGCGTGTTCGAGTGATGTTTGACCCGTCGCCAGTGGGCTTCGGGGTCTTTGACCAAAGATTTTCTGGTTGAGGAAGTCACTAAACGAAAGTGCTGAGGGAGCCTCCTGAGCGAAAAATTGCTCTCTTAGATTAACATTAGGACGGAAGAACTCTGTTGCTACACCGTACTGACCACGAGCCTTAGCCCGTGCAAGGTTTTCTAAATGTCTTGCTTCTGCCTCAGTTGTTGGGTTCAGAAATCCTTGCTGCATTTCAGAAAGGCTACCGAACCCAGCCCCAGTAGGATTAAGCCCCGCGCCAATTCTAACCGCTTGGTCGAATAGGTCAGATGCGCTTCGGTATGCCTCTCGACCATGCAACGGCTGACGCGCTGTATAGTCTGCAAAAGACCCTGCTAGACCCTCAGAAAGAGGGTTAAGTGCCTGATCAGCAAGGAACCTTGCTTGGGTTGGTGCAAATCTATCTAACCGCGCCCTACCAGCGACACCTGAAGTACCCGCACCACGCCGCCTAAGCCCTGATAAGAACTGTTGAAACGAATACGTTGGGTCATCTGGTGCGACAAGATCGGGGGCTGGCTTTCCCAAAAGTTCTCGGATCTCTTCTGGCGTTGGGTCAAACTTGGAGACAGTATCACTGTCTCTTCGTTGGCCTGTTGCAGGTATTCTTTGTACGTCCTCAAAATTCCGAATGGTGAACTCGGTGGGGCCTTCGTGCATGGTCAGAAGATCCTGAACTGTTGGATCAGTATCGAACACTGCTTGGTTTACAGTAAACCCCTTACCAGATTCTTCAACCTGTTTCCTGACATCAGCAGATGTGCGCCCGTTCATAAAAACCCACTGCCTGCGTCCTTGAGCGTCGATAATTTCAACAATAAATCTCTGCATAATCTAATCTCTATACATTCGGTTCTAGCCCTGCTGCTTCCGCAGCATTTCTAGGGGCGGTTGTGTTATATCCAGCGTCAGGAGAGGGAGCAGCACTCACACCCTGCGTACCGGCTTGCGCTAATAATCTAGGGTCTGCACTTACTGTAGCAAGGTCTGCCGTATCTTGTAACCCTGCTCCATTAACCCCTTGTGGTTGCTGTGGCTGCGGTGTCTGCTGACCAGACATTGCCGCTGCCGGGTCGATATTGACTGCCTGTTGGAACTGGAACTCTAACGCAAGAGCCTCCATTTCCTCACGGTCAATCTCTCTCTGGATATCCTGTTCGAGAAGTTGGATAACTTCTTCAGGCTCTCCAGAAAGCCTTGCTGAATGCCACTGAGTAAGCAATTCGTACTTCCTGCTTGATGCACGAGTTCGCGCACCAGACATACGACGTTTCTCAAGGTCGTAGTCCTGAACCTTGGCAATCTTAGTGGCTGCGTATTGCTTGGATACAAGTGCCGTGCCAGTTGAAGGATCAACTTGAGAGGCCACTTGAGCCGCCTGCCACAAAGCGAAATCATCCTGTGGCTGTGACTGCCTGAGTTCTACAGATAAGAGGTTATGCCCTTTTATGTCATCAGGGGCAATTACCTTGTTAAAGGGCTGGTCAGTGTGGGTCTTGCCACGAACCTGAATGTCCTTATAGCGGCCTGTTTCATACTGTTTGCCTAAGTTATCCAGAATACCTGCGATCAAAGACTCCACAGCTTTAAGGTAAGGGGCAACCACTTCAGTATCCGCCTGGCTAAGGATCTGAAGTGCCGCACCAGAAACAGGGGATGTAAGTCTTCCTAAAGCAGGGTCAGAAAGACCGGCATTGGATTCATCAAGCCTCAATTCCCCTTCTAGCTGACCTGCATCTGACGTAAGTTGAGATAGTGGAAGAAGCGCAATGTCTTCATTGTTATCAGTTGACAGCCCTACTTCAGACCCAGACTTGAAAGCGTCTTGATCCAGTTCTTTAGTCCCGTCACGAGATCTTATGATTAGCGTTCCCTGAACAGCCTTTGATGTAAGTGCCATTCGGTAAGACGCTAAACGGTTTACCTGTGGTATTACGTGGCGAAGGGCAGCAAAGATACTGTCTCCAACGTCTTCAATGCCTGGGATTTCACGAGTTCCGTCAATCGTGTCCTTGAGGCTGTAATTCATTACGCCGGGGTTATTGCCGATCAGACGTATAACAACCGGGAAGTTTACAGCGAACGTATCCGTTGGCTTCTTTGCGTACTTGTTATCGACAATAACGCAGTTCATGCGCTTGCCATCTTGCGTCCAGTAGTAATCAACCACACGGGCTAACTCATCTTCATCGTCTTCGTAGCTTTGAGGTGAGTCTTCGAGGTCAAACACAAATTTAGGATATTCCTCGCGAATATCTTGCCGTGACCTTTGAGTGACAATTGCAGCCCATAACGGCTCTCCACGGCCTTTTTCAAACACTAAGTTACGTGGGTCAATAGGGACAATATCGGGTATTGTTTCGCCTTGAGCGTCTTTTATCAGGACTGAGCGAGTGCCGATCCATCCTCCACGAACAACGGCATTCCACGCATTTTCGCCCTGTACGGTGGAGTTCATGCCACTTGATTGCAGGCGTTCATCTGCCATTTCAAGAACACCGATACACCACCGCTCGTATGCGTTGTTCTGATCCCTGAACTCCTCGTTGTCAGCATCGTCTATAACACGGATAATTCGCTCTGCGTAGCCCACACCGTTAGAGACTTTGCGCGCCAGCACCTTTGCAAAGTTGGTAGTTATGGCATCTTTTTGCTGAATGCCTTCTGTGGCAATAGGCACAAACGGGGTGTTCTTCCAGCCCCAGTCGTAATCGCTATCCATGAAGGCTGTTCGCTTTTCAAAGACCTGTTCTTTGCGATCAATCTTATTGAGAATGCGCTCAATAGAGCGTTGGTCTTTTTTGGAAACCATTACCTGTTATTCCCCATGCGGCGCACTCGTTCTTCTCTCGTAATTACATTGATTTTCTTGGCTTGATTGTAGGCTTCTTTACGCATTTGCCACGCTAATCCGACAGCCATTGGGTAATCGTCGTGAGTTCCAACCATGCCTTCAATTCGTCCATCTTTATCAGGGTTCCTGATTACTGAGGAAAACTGATTCAGCCCTGGCTTACTTGGAACAGTAATCAGCCTGTCACGGACAGCTTCAATCAATTCACCCCAGAGAACCGTTCTTGTTCGGGCATCTGTGCGCCAGCCGAACTTGCCAGATGGCTTACCCTGAGCGTTTCTTCGTTCGTACATGCGAGGATACTTGAGTGACTGTGCTTTTTTCAGAGTCAACTCGCCCCAGTCGTTGTCTTCGATAGCCCAAATCGGATATTTGTAATCTTCTAAAAGATTGACAGATTCCATCGCAAAATGCTCTGGGGCAATCGTGTTCGAGTAGATATCGGCAACAACGTATCCAGTTTCAACGTCAATAATAGCAGTAACGGAATAATCTGCGCCAGTTCCGTGTGCTGTGTCACTGCCTGCGGCGTACCGTTTGCCCACTACGTGCTTCTGATAGATATTCGCCACGCCGTTTCGCGTTTCGACTGGCAGTTTGGTGTCGAGTTGCATTGATTCGATGGCATCAACATCAAAAGCTGCCATCACCCTTGACGGCCTGAGTGCCTCTTCTGCTGTTTCGGGGTGTTCCTGCTCCATATAGAGTTCAGGAGACATACCGTCGGTAACAGGGGCTTCTCTTTGCACACGGTCGTACCATGCCTGATCCCTGTCTGGTCTGGATTTCCACCCGTTGAAAATGTTCGTGAACCCGTTTCCTGGGGCGCGCCGGTGAATCTCCTTGAACAGGGTTCCAGCCCTCTTTTTATTGACTGTGGAGCATTGGATTAGCTGTCCTCCCTGGTCAATAGTTGGCTTTATTGCGGCGTAGTTGAGGTCAAGGTTGTCGTGGAAATCGGCCTCATCCTGAATAACGAGAGTAGCTGTCTGTCCACGACCTGCCTTCTCTGTGGAGGGAAGTGCGGTAATCTGCGACTTCATGGAAGGGAATTCCATGGTGGTGTCGTTATCTCTGCCAAGCCCTACTTTCAGGTGTTGCGGGAGATTTTCGTGAACGATCCTCGCCTTATTCAGGAAAGCCACAGACTCAAGCTGCCCCTGAGAGAACGCCAGTACGTTTGCGCCCTCTTTGTACATGGCAGTCCAGAGGGCATAAGCCGCAAGTATCCATGAAAACCCTAACTGTCTGGATTTCAAAACATTTATGAGTCGCCCCGTATCAAGTTCTTTGCAAAACTCAAGCAGGTATCCCCATTTTTCAAACTTGATGATGCCTCCACGGGACGTTGCGGTTGGCGGTTCGAGAATTTGCACATAGTCGAGGAAGTCTTCAAACGACCTTGAGGTTAGAGCGAGTTCGATGTCCTGAATAGTGACAGTTTTAGTTGTCATGTCGCTTTGCTCCTCGCCGTTTCACTTTTCCGGGCTTATCGGTGCAGTATTTGCAGGTATCAGTATCTTCTACCGCTGCATAAACGCAGCCGTTCTTACAGAGTGTAAAGCGGGTGGGCTTTTGATCGGGATAGAAGTGCATAGGGCCGTCAAGACTCCTCAATTTGACACCATTACGTCATTTTTTGCTGAAAGTTCTTGATGAGTGGAGCGAAGCTGCTCAAGTGAGAACTCCTGTAGTTCCGATACATCGTGGGTTGTGTGGGTTTCTACCTGATCCACGAACATTCCGAGTGATTTGCCCAGAAGTTCGAGCGCACGGATCTTGTCACTGTCCCTATCTGCTTCTTCGGCCATGTCATATAAGCCTTTAAGGACGTACATGCGGTCGATCTTTTCTTCAGCGTCCCTGAGAGTTTCCAGCCGTTGCACTTCAGCAATAACGATTGGGCTTTTCATGAGGCGTGACCCCTGAACGTCCGCACTGCCAGGGGCGTAGCCTGCTGCGATTGCCGCATCCCGCTGTTTCCCAGTTCTTATATATTCGCGGGCAAACAACTTTCGGCGCATCGAGCCAAATTCAAGTTTTCTGGTGGCGGCCTCATCTTTTTTGGTCAAATTTGTTCTTCCTCTTCACTACGTTCAGCCTCTAACTCTGCGTATCGTCTAGTAAAAAACGCTCCGTGAACTGTTTCTACTAAGCATTCACCACAAATAGACGAGTTTGCGCCGTCAATAAGAAACATCAGGCGTGGCTGGGAACTATCACCACAGAAATAACAATTTACAAGTTGCATGTCACAAAATTCGTCGCATTTACCCCGTAAAAGAGTAACACCAAGGGTTGACGCAACAATATCACATGGTTTACGGTCACTCGTGTTGGTATTGGTGAGAACTTAGAACTTATTTGTTACCCGTCGGGAAGCAGACATACGTTCTAGGTTCACCTAGCCAATATGCCAACAACTGCTCCCGGCGGGTATTTTTTTACCCAATATATCTCCAACAACCAAATACCGAGACAGATTGAAATCGTGTAGGACATCAACCGCACAGGGACGATAAGATCCCAAAGCCCCCAAAGCTACCCATGTGCAGCATAAACACGCAAGACTAGTCCACTCAAAGGACTGAGACACTTTCTTCTTTCTCTCTTTTACCCGGTTTTCTCTCTTTCTTCTTTCGCTAACATAAGAAAACACAGAGACACAAGCTAACCTGTCACTTCGTTCCTAGTCGCTACGCTACCTGTAGCTATAAACACCGTAGCCTCTACGTGGAGGTGTTTATAGCGAGACTAACCAGTTAACAGTTAACCAGTTGGGTTTTCTTTTTTTTTACTATAAACAGCTTATAAACAAGTGTTTACAGTGTGTTTATAGTCGTAGAACTCCTACTCTCGAACGGTAGGAACCGCCCGAATCGTAGGGGATTTCTTAGTTCAACCAGACACTTTCAAGCAAATAAGTAACCCTGGGGCGAACTGTGGCACAGAAAACAAGAAAACTTGGGGGCGAACAGGCAAACCAGAAAACCGAAAACTGGTACGCGATTTATGTGAAAACAAGAAAACTCGAAAATAGCTGCCGGATTTATGTGGGTTCACCACCACACCACACAACAACCAACACAAGACATACACCCCACCAACAAACACCACAGCCACAGCCAACCACCATCACCGCTACCCATCACTGCCACCATCACCCATCACCACCAACCACACCCCACCAACCC
>VTLG01002622.1_pt1 | contig 23215 bp, 33 predicted proteins | sample 4694571 | NCBI WGS metagenome assembly VTLG01 (sample SAMN12604809, study PRJNA352737) | marine metagenome | biome: ENVO:00000447; feature: ENVO:00000209|ENVO:00000569|ENVO:01000036; material: ENVO:00002151; isolation source: viral sequences binned using virsorter ...
GGGCCGGCCGGCGCTAACTACCAGGACCCCCGTGGCCAGCCCCGGCGACAATCGAGTCGCCGGCCTCTAACAACACACGGTGCGCTGGACCTCCGGCTGCTAGTCGCAGCCTCCAGCAACCCCTCGTACCTCGGGGCCACCGCCCCCATCTCTCCGCCCCGCAGCCTGCGGCTGCGCCCCGGAACCCACCCGGTGCGGGGGGCAGCGGCCCACCTGGTCTAGCCCTAAGCGAGCTTCGCTCGCCAAGGGCGACCACGGTGTTGCCCCTCCCCAGGCGCTGGTCTCGGGCTACGCCCTCGCCCTAGCGCCACGCCTCACGCTTATCTCACAATAGACCCACACCCGCAGACGGAAGCCCAGGGTCAAAACCCAAACCCAACAGAGACCCAACGCTAGAACGGGACCCCCTCCGGGTTGAGCCGCTCACGAGTTTCACGCAGTCGCTTCAAGTTCGCTTCCATGTCGAGCACCCCAGCAGTAGGGGGGGTCAAGGCAACTACGGCTGGGTGGTTAGCACGACTCTCCGCAGCGTAAGCCTCAGCCACATGGGCGAGAGACGGCCAGAACTTACAGATGTCAGTGAGGGATTCGACTGCTCTGACCGCAGTGTCGTAGTCCTCGAACTTGCCGAGCCGCTCACGCCACACCTGCAACGTCGGTTCGCTGACCTTGCCGACAGGCCAGATGGATGAGATCAGGAACAGGACACGGCGCACGTTCTCGTCAGTCATTGTTTCCCCAACTGGAACCTCGTCCTAAAAATCTCGCAGCCGTCGATCAAGTCCCGTAGGTCAGACTTGGAGTCGAGCATCGCCATGCTGATCTTGGCCCCATCAGTGGGGAAGCACGGCACCCTACTGTTAGCGATGTTGCTCATAGCTCTCAGCGTTTCGATCTCTCGGGGAGTCTCAGCTTTGAGTTCATCTACATCCCAGTGGTTACCGATCATCATGTAGTGAGCACCGCTACCAGCGGCAGAGCATGATGCTCGCAGGCTTCTTTCGGGTTGCAGGTCTGCACCATGACAGCGGTGTAGTCCTGTATCCTCCGGTCGAAATCGACACGACGAATGTGGGCCTTGAGGCTGATGCGCCTCGCACGCCGACGGAAGTACGAGGCAAACTCTGTGATGTCAATAGCGCCGAGGTCATCCACGGTGATCTTCCGGCATTGACCATCGAGCCAGTCGCCCCACGCATACCGGTCGGTCTGCCCACCGTTGGCAGGGAAACGATAGTCAGAACAAATCTCAGCCATAAGGTTCAGTGATCCTCCTGTAACGCCGCCAGGTTTCCGACGACTGTTCGTTGATGTCAACCCCCAGCATCGCTGCTCTTTCCGCTGGGGTAGTACCACCCCAGATGCCGAAAGGCTCTCGCCTATCCAACGCATCTTGGAGACACTGATCTGTAACCGGGCAAGCAGCACAGACCGCTAACGGTTTAGCTAATCGCTTGCGGCTAGGACGCCCCGCGTCCTCGATGTAGAACAACTCGGTCAGCCCTTTGCATTTGGCATCCTGGTGCCACAGCGGAGTGGGGGCGGTGACACTCACGGGTCTAAAGCTGAGCGGCTCCGCCTCCGACGGGCGGGTGACCGTTGCTGTCCGGGTCGTAACCGGGCGGTGTGTCGTCCTCGTCCATGTTGAGGGCGATGTGTAAGAGCACCTGCGAGATGCTGACGAGCGTTGTCCGGTTGACCGACACGGCGGTATCAGACATACCCGACAACCTGCGGCCGTGGTTCCACTCGCCGGAACCGAAGAACAGCACGGCTTCCAAGTTCTCAGGGTCGTCACACCTGACGCCAATGAACCGGAAGTCATCACGTTGAGACGGCGCAACAAGAGCGTCGTCTCTCCATACGGAAAGGTCGATCATCCATTGAGACTACTGGTTCCCGAGGATCGACCGCTGCGTATCCGTCAACCGGTAGTCACCAGCGGACTCCGCCTGCCTGGTAGCCACATCCAACGCGGTGTCCCAAGCGGCTTGGCTAATCACTTCCCGGCCTAGGTACACCACGCCGAGGGCAGCGACGATTATCTCCGGGTCGAAGCCAGCTTCGATAGCGGCACGGACACGGCGAGCAAAGACCTTCCGCTTCCGGTCAGTCCAGATGATCGGCCTGCCCTGTGGCACCGACCGCCACGCCTCGACCAGCCGGTCAGCCTGAGCAGCCGGTGAGGTCGAGAGGTAACCAGGGTCATCGAACAGGGCTAGGTCTTTGTTCATGGGATTATCTTCACGAACTGTTCGAGAGACATGACGACGTAAGCCCGGTCAACCGAATCGCCACGGCGCTTCACGACCACCGCACCGAAAGGAACGTTCGCGTTCTCCGCTTCGGTCTCAGCCTCACGCACGAAGGACCCGAGTTTCTTCGACCAGTCCTGAACGGCCTTGCACTCAAGCGCCCAGTCGGGGACACCCATCACATCGCCACGGTCGAACGCACCATGCTGCGCCCGACGCTCAACGGGGTACGGCTTATGGCTGTCGATGAACTCGACAACCTCCCGCTCGAACCGGGTGCCCTTCTGCTTGTTAGCGGACGACGACATCAGAAGGGCATTTCTTCTTCGACCGCGCCGAAGGCATCCTCGATAATCTCCTTGTCCTTCGCTGCCTGCTCACGGTTCGCATCCTCTGACCGGTTGTCACTGGTGCCGACCTTGACCGGCCTGGCTGTGGCATACCGGAGTGCCGGCCCGACCGAATCGCCCACGATCTTCAGCGACTTGCGTTCACTGCCGTCACGACCAGTGAACGAATCCTCTTGGATGACACCACTGAAGATCACCGAGTCTCCCCTTTGGAACGACTCGGCTGCGTTCTCAGCGAGTTCACCCCACAAGGTGAGGTCGATGAAGAACCTCTCGTTCGGTCCTTCCTTCGCCTTCCTTGAGAACACCGACAGGCGCAGGTTGATAACCGACCGGCCCGAAGGGACAACCCGGAGATCCAACTCTTGACAGATGTTGCCGTCACCAAACACTCGCATCATTATTCTGCTTCTCCTTCCGGCGACTTAGCCGCCGACTCGATCTGATCCAATGCAGACTGGATCTTCTCTACATCCTCATGGGTGCGAATGTCCTGCCGGTTCTTCACCGGCCGGCCCAAAGCATCAGAGGCCAAGGCACGCAACTGACTGTCAGTACGGCCCAGTTCCTTGTTGCGAACAGCGACCTCTTTGATCGCTGCCGCTACATCAGAGTCAACGGTGGGGACATCGGGGAGCGATGGAGGAGAGCCACTCCCCGAACCGCTCTTACCCTTAGCAGAGCGGGAGCCACCGACGGTCTCTGTCCCCACCGCCACAAGACCAAGTTCGTCATCCTTGATCCACAGGGCGAGCGCCAACCCGAAGCGCATCGCCGCATTACGGATCGCATCACCGATGAGTTCCTTGATCTTGTCTGTCTTACGGGATTCCACAGAACCATAACCTGGCAGCCGCTTACCCTTGAGGGTCAACACAATCCACAACCCGCAAGGCTCACCGTTCTGGTCACGCTCCAACAGGGGCAACCCGCTGTCGTCGTAGGCCATCGGCTCCCATGCCCACAGTGGGTCGAACTCGATGAGAGCACGGGTCGCGTTGCCGTGACCGAGGAAGTCAAGGGTCACACCACCCCGGTTCATCTGCCCGATCAGTTCCTTCGGCGGTTGGAACCACTGGTTGTAGAACTCCAACAGTTCCTTCGCCGCCTGCTCTCTGTCACCCATGTCATTCCTCCTGTTAGTAAGGGCAGCGATGTCCGGGTAGTCACCGGCTGCCTCGAAACCAGCGTCCCAATCCTGATCGTTGGGATAACTCACTGGCATAGATCCTGCGTCTTACTCAGTTCAGTACCGCACTTGTCGCAGTACCAGTCGAACCGCTCCGCTGTGCGGACACCGACGAAGTGCCGGACACACACCGGGCATTTGAGCAACCGCCGGTCGAGAAGTTTAGGCTTCGCCATCCGTCGGCCCCCAGTTCTCTTGGACATGAATGGGTGTGTTCTCAAGAGCAACTGATTCCGGGGGCATCGCAGAGCACACACGGTTCCACCGGCAGAACCGACACTGCCAAGGCTGACCCTTAGCGTCCCCGTACCCCGGTGGGAAATCGACACGGCCGAACCCCGGTATGTCACGGGCAGGGATCACCCAGTTGCCAACCTGCTCGCCTATCTCCTTGAGCCGGTCGAGTTCCTGCGTGACCAACTCGCGGAGAGTGTGAACTCCGAGCGGACCGAGGTCGTCGCCGTAATGCTCATCGAGAGGAACCCGGTACTCGATGATCGTGCCTTGCTTCAGCTTGTCTCTGTAACTCGATTCCTTGAACACATACACCATGTGAACCCCGACGCAACCTTCGAGCCCGACGGCGTAGATGCCAGCCTGAAGCAGGTCGCTGAGACGAGGCCCCTCATCCCGAACCAACTTGCTCGGGTAAGCGTTGACCGTCTTGATCTCAAGCGCGTACACATCGTCGCCCTCTGGGAGACGACCGTCGATGTGGCCCGACAGGTCGTAACCCAACGGGCGGAGATCAACCGGGACCTCAGCCTCGAAGCCACTGACCGTACCGGCGAGAGCTTCCTGGATCTTCTCGTGGACGATGCGGCCGAGCAGGAAGTTGACGAGAGTTTCGAGGCTGATCTCCTCAGTCGGAGGAACACCAGCGATCTGGAACCCCAACTGCCTCGCACAGTTCTGAGAGTAACTACCCCTCAGTGATGTGCCAAAGGCTGTAGGCCGGTCGCCTTCCGCCTCGTTCTCGTGGCGCATGAAAGCTTCAAGAGCGGAGCTAACAAAGCCCCGCTCGTCAGTAGCAGCGGTCATCGGTTTGTCCCCTCTCAGGACTGGATTGTTACCCCGATGCTACACGGGCACCCCCGAGAAGGAAAGGATGGATTGTGCTAGTCAGCCATAGACGCGGTGCCGTGCGTCCCGACCTGCTTGGCGAGTAGCCCTTTGACTGCTGCCAGTACCGCAGCACCAGCCGCGATCAGCGCACTCTTGGCGCTCGATAAATCTGTCAAGATGAACACGGCCAGGAAGCTTTCAGCCCCGGTCGCAAGCAGTCTTTCCAGCATGTCCTTGTTGAATGTCATAGCCATTTCTCCTTTGGGTGTCTTACGAATATGGGTGCCTGGATTGACAGCCCATGCTCAGGTGTGCAAACGACGAACGCCTGCTGGGGTTCTTCGTCAGGGAAGTTCATCAGCCGACTGAACTCGTCCGGGCCTTTCAGACTCCCGTTGCAAACGAACCCCGCAGTTGGAGCGAGGATCAGTTGGTGGAAGTGCCCGAGCATGAGGCAGTCGAACTCTGTGTTGACTCCCTTCTTAGCCTTGAATCTAAACAGCGGGGCGAACAGACCACCGAGACCCTGACCGCCGCCACTGATCTGGTCACCGTGAGTCAGCAGAATCTTGGTGTCATAAATCTGGAATAAACAATCGGCGCTTTCCGGGATGTCCCAAGTGATCCGGTTGTCATGGGCTAGTTGGTTGGCGATCATCGTGCAGAGCAGCCAGTCGAGGTTGGTCTTGACCCTCAACTTCATCCGTGGTTTGCGGGTCGTCCGACCGTGGTTGCCCACGACGCACGGCACATGGACCTTACCAAAGTGGTCGGCCAGGATTCCGAGAGCGCCAGCCAGCAACGGTGCCCAGTAGACCATCGTGTCCAAGCTGGTGGTCTCGTTGGTTTGCGCCAGTTCCTCGTGGATGTCGCCCGAGATGAGATCTCCCCCGAGGCATACGACAGCGCCGTCCACCGAGATGCCGGCCACATAATCCCGAGATAGTTCGAGCACCTTCTCGGTCCACCGTTGGAGTCTCTGCTCCGCGATCTTACGGTTGTAAGCGTTGGCCCCGTCGATCTCACCGGGCACCACGACTTCATCGAGGTGCAGATCGGAGAGCATGACGAGCACCGTGGCTGTGGATTTCTTCGGACGCTTGGGGGTGAGCCAGGTCGGGGGTTTACCCGGTGGTCTCTCGAACGCTTCGAGCCTGGCGAGAAGCGAAACCTCGTGCTCCTGTAGTTCCTTGAGTTGCTTCCGGGTGACACTCAAATCAGCTTTGGCTTTGACATGGGCTCGTTCGACCCGGCTTAGCCGGTCGAGCATGGCGACTTGATCGCCGTGCTCCTCAAGTGAGATCAAGTTCTTGGCCTGGCGAGAGTCAACTGTTCGCATTTCTTAGGGGTTGCGTCCTCGTACCCGATCAACCGCAGCCAATCGGAGACGACCTTTCCCCCAGCCGTGGACGCCATGATCTCATCCACGATCTCGACCGGCAGAGAATCCACCCACCGTCCAGGACCGGCGTTCCTCCGAGACGCTGCGTATGCAGCGAGAGTTACGGGACTGTCACCATTCGCACTAGGCATGTTCCCTCCCACCAGGACCCATCATCTGAATAACGAATCGGAGAGAGTTCGAGATCTTCTACTGTGACGCTTTCGCTTTGTTCTCCTTCTTGAAAGGTTACAGTCTTTGAGTCAATGACTAGGGAACGCAACGCCAGGTACTCGTCTTTACTATCGAAACCAACCGGGGCACCACCCCCATATCCAGTAGAGACCCGGCCCTGCAAGATCAGCGGAGCGATGATTTCTTCTAACCTATTGGGCTGCGGACGGGCGTGGATAGACCAGCGTTCCAGCGTGGGTCCGACCGTGGTGTCCGTGCCACGAGCCAAGGTGACCGTGACAGCAAAGGTTTCCGATGCTGGGTCGGACGCCGTGTAGGAAGTCTCAGCCCCACCCCCGGTGAGCACCATCGCCGTGGAGTTGTTCTCCTCGTCAACCAAGGTGAGGGTTGTCGTCCCGTTAGTGCCTGGGGCCAAGCCCCGGTAGTTGGTGTCCGAGTCTGCGTAGTCGAGACCTGCTGTTCGGTAGTCGATGCCAGCCCCGGCGAGGCCGGCTGTCGTCTTGTCGAACCGGCCGGACACAGCACGGGTCACCTTCTGCGCGGCGGTGCCGAACGTGACTACCCCGGCGGTTAGCTCTGCGCTGGCTGCGAGAACCCCGGCTGTCGATTCCCCGTAGAGTTCCCCGTTTGAATCGGTGAACAGCACCTTGTTCTCGAACACTTCGATGCTAGTGACGTTGCCGTAGGAAGCAGAGTCGTGAGCGAGGAACCGGGAGTAGGCAGGGGTCAACGTGTCGGTGAAAGTTGTCAGGTCAGCTTTCCAAGTATCACCATTACTGGTGCCCCAGTAAGCGAACTGGCCGACGATCCTCACCGAATAGGCGGCACCCCCGTCGTCAATAACCGGGCCGAAAGTCACAGACGAGTTGTCGTTGGAACTGATAACTCCGAGCCGGAAACCGGAAGATGTAGCCACAGCCACGACGTTGCCGAAGGTGTCCATACCGAACGGACCCTTGAAGGTTTCACCCACCGGCAGAACAGCAGCGGGCACCGGGTGGGCGAGGCTCCCGTCGGTTGCTGAAACACCGATGGTGTAGAGGATGCCCTGCCCGTTGTCGTTGAACATCGCGTAGATCGACTGCGGCCCGCCCTTGATGCCGACGCAGGTCCCGGTCAGGGTCTTATCGAAAGTCAGCACCGTGCCCGACGAGTTCAACTCCACGATGCGGGCACCATCGGCGGACAGCAGCCGGCCGTTGGCGTACTCGATGACATCCCCGGCGAACGACCCGACCGTCGAAGCGGTTGTCGTATTGGATACGGTGCCCTTCTTCACGGCTGACCCGGTTGTGGCGTACACGCTGGCCCCGTCGGAAGTCCAGTCGGTGATCGTGCCACCCATCGGGGTGACGACGAAAACCGGTGCCGCTGTGCCGTTCGGGTTCGTGTGGTATTTCAGGTCCGACCCGTCGGAAAAGTAAAAGACATCACTGTTGACGAGCCGTGCGTACAGGTTCGAGTTCGTTCCAGTGGACTTGGCTTCCAATGCTTTGCACATTGTCAACCGACCCTTGGTGAAGATGTCGATGTTCTTCGAGGTGTGGAACCTAAGTCGGTCAGAGTCAGCCAGGTCGTAGTGTTCTTGGCCGGCCCCGTGCGACCAGTCGGTTTGTGATCGTGTCCACTGACCGACGTTAGAAAGCGTGTTCTCCCCTACGTCGGTGCTCGTATCCCGCTGCTCCTTCTGAGCGGGGATAGTGCGCCGACGGTACTGGCGGTAGTCCACCATGTACCCGCGACTGTCGATGAGAACATCGAAGCCATCTCCGGCTGACATGGCTTACCTCCCGGAGCGAACCCATTGAACCGGGTACAAGCGAGAGAGACGAGTTGCTTCGGCTGTGATCCGATCCTGTCTCCGAAACCTGAGATCCCTAAGACTCGCTGAGATCGCACCAGAGGGCACCTCCTCGGCACGCCTCACGGGTCCCTGGTTGGTTATGGATTCCCTCGGGATGGGCTTCATGGTCATCAACCCCAGGGCGGCACCCAGGGGTGGCAGGTCGTAAGCCTCGGCGTGCAAGCCGGTGCTCGACAGAGTGGAGGACTCGTTAGTGAGCGTCGTGAACGGGGCTGAGTATTCGACCAGCACCGTCTGACCAGGGAAGGGAACATCGGCCAGAACCAAAGCGATACCCGAAGCGAAGGTAGATGTATTGCGGTTGCGACGTACCGACCAGCGGCGTACTTCCGGTTCCGACTTGTCGGCAGACGGGTCGGTGAACGTCACCCTGTGGATACCGACCACATCAGTGTTCAGGTCGTACCCCTGGGTGGCAGTGGAGTAAGTGAACTCTTTGGTCTTGATCTGGTACAAGCCGTTGTTCGGGGAGGACAGGTCGTTGAGGTCGTCGTTGAGGAAATCGAGGATCTGATGCGACGGGTACTGAGGGCTCACCCGAATGACCGCATTGTCAGCGTGGGAGTCGGCGGCAGTAGACGCTGCGTAGCCGCGCATCACCGTCACGTTCAGCCCGCTGGTGGAGGTGACATACATCAACTCGGTGCCGATCTCGATGATCGCCCCGGCTGCGATCGGCCCGGTCGGGAACTCGACAGCGAACGTGGCTGTGTCAGCAGCGGAGATAGCCCCGTTCAGCCGGTTGAGTGGTTCCACCGTGCCGGCCAGAAGCAGATCTCTGGTCCTGTCAATCCAGGTTTGGGCTGTCATCCGTCAACCTTCGACTCGGCAAGCAACTTCTCTGTGGCCTTCCGCACCCGCCTGTTCTTCACGGTACGGCCCGCCTCGACTTCCATCTTAGTCTCAGCAGTATTCTCTAAATCCGCAGAGTCGCGGATTCCAGACGGTTGCACCCCGTTATCCCGCAGCCTCTTGTACGCACCCATGTCCTTCTCAAGTTTGTTCCAGGCTTTCTTCTCGCCGGCCGCACCACTACGGGTAACCATCGCAGACGGGGCGACCATCAAAGACCGGGCCTTCTCAGCGAACGCGGCCTTCTCCTCCGGGGTGTCGTCGCACACGAAATGGCCGTCAACGAAACGAAGCTCACCCACTACCTGACCTCCACGCCCACGGACTGACCGGCAGCTACCAGTAGTGCCGCTTCCGTTTCGGACAGATCAACCGGGTAGTCATGCCCGCCGTACAACGTGCGGGTAATCGTCGCTATGTCCGCTTCGGTGATCGGCTGAGTGGTGGTAACCGTGGTGTCCGACAAGATCCAGACGTTGCCGCCCCTGGCGCGGGGCCCGTAGAAGCGGGCCAACTGGTTCTTTGCGGCGAACGGTTGGTAGTCCGTTTCGCCTTTCGCCAGAGTCGGAAGCGTGTTGGTTGTCGGTGATGTGAACACTTCTGTTACGTCTGTGAACGATGAGCAGGCACCGACCGTGGCGACGGTATCGGGAGTGACTGCGGCTGTTCCGGTGGTTGCCGGTGCTGGCACCGCTCCTGTCCCAGCGACCGCACTAGCGGTGACTATGGCACCAGTAGTGACCGTGGCGCTAGGCACCGCTCCGGTTCCGGCAACCGTGGCAGCGGTGACTACCGCACCCGTAGAGAACGTAGGCGTGGGTACTGCACCTGTCCCGGCAACCGTGCCGGCAGTAACCGTGGCCCCACCGCTGGCCGCACCACCAGGCACCGCCCCGACGCCGGCAACCGCCGACGGGGAAAGGTTGATCCCAGTGGAAAGCGACGGTGCTGGGACTGCTGCCGTGGCAGCAACCACACCAGCATCGACATTGAAAACGCTTGTGACAACAACCGACGGGACAGCGCCGATAGCAGCAACCGTGGCCGGGGTGACCGTTACATCGAACGCCCCCTGATAGGTGACCCCGGATGCCCGGTAGTCGATACCCGATTGGCGGTAGTCGTAGGCCATGTCAGACTCTAAACATCTTGTTGTAGGTGATCGGGCCGACCACACCGTCCGGCCTCAACCCGTTATTTGCCTGCCAGTCGCGCACACTATTCCTCGTCAGCCAGTCGTAGGAGCCTGCCAGGGGCACGCCGACAACCGCCTGTACCCATTTGACCAGAGGCACCCTGGAACGCGGCCAGCGGAGCCTCAGCGTCTTAGTGAAAGCAGGTGGAACCAGCTTCGGTACCTTCCTGGTTTCCACAAACGGACGCATCTCATCCAACCTGGCGTAAGCCGACCGGCCCGGACAGTCCTTGTTCGCCACATCCCGGTGGCCTCGCAGCTTGAAATCACGGACGATGTACCCCTGCTCGACCCCATACTTGACGAGATCCTTGATCGCTTTGACCGCTGTCGAACTGATCTCCTGCCGGGTGGTGTCCCCGATCAGACAGATCGCATACGACCGGTGGTTCCAATGCCTTGTCGCACCCGGACGGTTGAACCACCCACGCCCCTCATAGACCCGACCCGACTCGACCCCAATCAGAAAAGAATAAGCAACGTCAGCCCACGATTTCCCTAGATGGAAGCGTTGATAGGCCCGTGCGATCCGGGCTTCACCCTCCTGGGAATGATCCTCTAAGAGAGTCGCCCCGTGATGGATGAACACATGGTCAACGGGTCGCCTCTGAGCGGTCGTCCACCGTGGAGTTTCAGCACCCCACTCGACACGGGAGATAGGCCACACTCAGCCATCTCCCCGCAACTCATCTATCGCAAGCCATACGGCAGTTAGGTCGTGGGAACCACCGTTGGTGTTCTCTTGAATGGTTTGCACGGTGGCTTCCAACCGGTCGAGGCGTGATACGAGGCGGGCACTATTCCAGGTCACTATCGAGGACACCGACGCGACACTCAGGATTAGCCCGAGGGTCACCCGGCTGATGCTGAACTGCCGTAAATCGGTGACCTGATCGGACATGGCTTACTCCGCTGCTACGTAAGCAACGTCATACGCTGCCTGTGCTTCCTCTGGTGTCCCACCGCTGTCGATGACAGCAAGTGAAGCAGCGTTACCCGCTGTCACCTTCCTGGTGATCTTCGCTGTGGGTGGATCTTCCGGCCACACCACCTCCGACACACGACTGTACGTCTGCGGCAAATCCCTCAGGGCCTGTCTGTGGGTCGCCCATTCCTCAGCGGTATGGTCACCCAACGCAGCGTCACCCAACTGTGTCCAGTCCGTGCCACGCAACTGGCCGTCACGCTGACCCCTGACATGGTTCATGTCCAGATCGGAAGCCTCAGCCCGTGCGTCCAGTTCCGCTTCTTCCTCTGCTGTCAGGTCGTAGTAGACCCCGTTGACAACCTTCTGTCTTGGCATAGTTATGCTCCTGTTATTCCGTAGAGGTCGAATGTGCTATTTGCCATCCAGTTGTCACCCGCATAACCGAGCGATAAGTCAATCTCGGTGATCGCCGCTGGAGTGTCGTGCCATAACAAGGCGTTGAGACATACAATCCACCGACTATTGGTATTGGACTGGTTGGCCCCATAAGACTCCGAAAAGCATTGCTTGAAGTTGTCGCTTTGAGAGTAGTGGGGAATCCACATATTCAGGGTCCCAAAGACATTTGCTGCCATCCCAGACGCATCGGCGTTCACAAAGCCTCCGACCGGCAGAGCCACCCCCGCTCCTGTATTAGGCGTAGTTGAATCTGCGTATAACTGTGTGTACGAATAGTTGGCTGCTGTCGTGTCGTTGTTGAACTCGCACTTCACGTAGTCGTAGTAGGTGGCGGTTCGTGCCGAGATCCCCGAAACCTTTATCAGCAGATGGTCATATGACCCTGAGATGCCAGTCCAAGTGACCGTCGCTGCGGGCAGGCTCAGGGCGCTGTGGGCGATGTGCGTCCAAGCGGCCATTACGAATCCTTGATCCCATACAAAGTGAACTCAGAGCCACGGGCAAACGAGTTGTTACTGATATAAAACTGGGTCATCGGATTCGCCAACGTGGGTTTGATCCAGATGCCGCCATGAAAGGCCATGTAGCCTCCCGTGGCACCGCTATCGCCGCCCGCTCTCATCATCCAAGTCACGTTCTTCACCGTTGACCTGTAATCGAAGATGTTGAGAATGTGAGTTGAATACTCCGCTGCTTCTACCACTGAACTACAGACTGGGTAGAACTGTGCTGCGTCAACGCCTTCACTAATCGACGCTGAGACTGATGTATCTTCTCCGTACATGCGGTGGGCGCTATAACCTGATGTGGAAATCCCCGCACTATCTCCAAACCTCATTTCGCCACCCGCCACAGTAGCGTTCGTGTTCAGTGTTTTTAGAGTCATCCGCAACTGAAGATGATCGTAAGAACCCAGCGACTCAAACGTAATCGCACTAGCAGCAGCAGCCTCAAGGTACACACTCTGGATCGCTTCGATAATCGCCATCAGGCCACCATCCTTGGCAGCACACCGAACAGGTCGAATGCACAGCCCGCAACAAAGTTGGTCCCGTACTGGACTGTCAAGTCAATCTCAGTGATCGCCGCTTGACTCAACCATGTTTTATGCCACACTTCGACAATCCCAGCGTCGGGAGTGTCTGAATGACGGCAAGCGTTCTGAGTCAGCGTGGTTTTATATTTGCCGCTGTTGATGTCAGACAAATCCACAGTGAACGCATTGAAGGTTTCATCGTCGCTAGCCTCAGACGGGACGTGCATGAGACCACGATTAGCGTTCACACTCGCCCCAGTACTGGACCCGTCGGCACTGAATCGGTTACCCGCATAGTTGGCGTCCGTTGTGTCGTTGTTCAAGGCGATTTGGATGAGGTCATACGACCCCGAACCTCGGTCGGAGCGGGCGTAACCGACGATAAAAAGATTCATGTACTGGCTGAAGTCGCCTGTTTGCCCGTCGTTGGTTGAAGTCCATGTGACCGTCGCAGCGGGTAATGACAAGGATGCGTGTGCGATGCCGACCCACGCCTCACCGTCCGTGAGAACACCGTCTGCGTCGATGTAAGAGGGATCGGCCATCAGGTAAGCCCCGTGTCGTAACGAACGATGACGATACCTGCCGCAGCGTCGCCGCCCTTACGGTTCTCATCCGCCGCTGAACCTGAGTGCCCGCCGTTACCAGCACCACCGCTTCCCGTATTCGGGACTGCGCCACCGGCCTTATCACCTGCTGGTTTTGTTGAACCACCGATACTGGAACCGCCAGCCCCACCGGATGACCCGCCTCCACCACCACCGCCTGCGTAAGTACGGTCAGTTTCACCGATGCCCATTCCTGCCCGACCAATGCCGCCAGCACCGCCCACACCAGATACGGCACCATTACCGCCTACCCCGCCAGCGCCACCGCCGCCGCCCGCTTCCGCAGGGGCCGATGCGTCAGAACCCGAAGCGCCACCTGCGTAACCTTCAACCGGGCTGACCCCGCTGGCGTTACCTGCACCACCCGCAGAAGTACCATGACCGCCGCCGCCCGAACCGGAACCCCCCGAGTTCCCGGCACCGTTGTTGATGTATTTACCGCCAGCACCAGCGTCCGAGGTGAGGGTACTTCCCCCGCTAATAGCGAACGACGAATCGTTCCCCGGACCCGTGTCGGAATCACTGCCCGCACTACCCGTACCGACCGTGACAGTATGCGTCCCAGCCGTCAGGGTTTGAGCAGAGTGCGTCCTCATACCACCAGCGCCACCACCCGAACCGCCCCCATAATACGAGGCCGTGGGATGGCCCCCTCCTCCACCGCCACCCCCGGCGATACAGAGAATATCCACATCAGCCGACCCGCTGGCAACATAAAACTTGGCTGGTCCCCCACGGAACGTATGACAGCGGTACGTCTTGGAGTCACCCGAATCGACATATTGGGTGATGATCCCACCGAACGCTTTGAACGGATCAGCAGCACCCGACGAAGCAACCGCCCCCAGTAAGGCTTGGGAGAAAACCATTACGAATCCAGATTACCGAGGATGTACCACTCGTTCGTTTCATGCTTGATAAGCACACAAGAAGAATACTGCGATTTGATCTTCGCCTTATCGCCATCCGACCGGGTAGTCACACCGGTTCCCTCAACAATGACGACCGCACCGGCCCCCAACCTGACAATCACAATCTGCGTACCAGTCGGAAAAGCAACCGACGAGTTCGGCGGGATCGTCACATTCTCACTGGACCCGCTGTTTATCTCAATGACCTTCCCGGCGTCCGTCAACACCAGGGTGTAATCAGCGGTCTTACGATCCAAGTCCACGGCCTGCCCGACAGCGACACCCGCAGTGAGCGTGCCAGTAACCGTAGGGCTGGTCGTCCACGCAGTAGTAGACGCAGCCGTACCAACCAACACCGCGTTAGCCGAAGCGTTCGAATCGGTCAGGCCAAGCTTTGTTTCCAAAGCGACAGTCGCACCATGAACATTGACATGCATCACATCGTGCTGTTTGCCGCTGGCATCCAGGTCGTCAGTGGAGTTTATGTCCGTGCGAAGCTGGGAACCGGTTGTGTCGAGAGCGCCGGGGTAGGCGGTAGCCATCAGTCAGCCTCCTACGGCGTCAAGTCGATAGTCCAAATACCCGAAGCATTCCAAGTGATCTGGAACGTGCCGGCCGAACTCGCATAGTCGGCACCGAAGTTCACCAAACAAATCAACGGATCGTTGGTCAGCGTGTCGTCATAGACGACCGCCGCACGGGCCGACGAGATCGTCGCCGTAGTCCACGATGTGTCAGCGGCGTCAAACTTCAACGTCCCCGAAGCGTTCGCCAGGGTGATAGACCCGAGCGTCGCACCACCAGCCGAATAACCCGAACCAGAAACCTCGTTGCTGGACAGGTCAGACCAATGGTCGTGAGTCTCAAAGTTGGGTGTCGATGAGTTGGTAATCATCCCCACCTTGATCGTGTCCGACCCGGTGTTCACCGCCAACTGCGATGCGTCGAGAATGTCACGGAAAGTAAGGACAAAGAGACCCGATGCTGTGACTGCCATTTACTCGTCACCTCCTACGGCGACCTTTATTTCAACCGACTCGGGAACCACATTAGCGTCTAAACGCCCATCCCAATGCTCGGTTTGGACCCCGCCGAACTGGCCGTCGGAATCTCTGCGAACTTTCGTGGTCTTAGAAGTGCCGCGCCGGGTGAGAACCCCGACAGATGAATACTTGCCCATCAACGCCGCTTCTTTCTCGGCTTGCGCCGCTTCTTCGGCTTCATGGCGTAAGCCACAAATACTCCTTGGCGGTACGGACGGGACTCGGCTCCGCTGCCTACCGAGCCCCGTCGGTACCTATGTCAACGGGGACTAGCTTGCGTTAGCCCCGATGGTGGAGGTTGTTTCGATCCTGCGGATCGAAGCCTCCCGGAAGCGGCCGTAGCCGCACATGGCGTACCAGCCAACAGGCTGGAAACGGCGCAGGCTGTCAGTCACGGGACCGACTACGACCGACGGGTTCTGCCCGTACATGGTCGAGAAGGCGTGAGCAATAGCTTGCTGGCCAATAATGACGCTGCCATAAGCGTCGTTGGTGGTTGATCCACCATTGGCAACCAACAGGGCGCGGGGGGTCTCGATCATCGTGACGCCTTCAAACGTCCCGATGACACCCTTCCGAACCAAGTCGGCGTCCTGCCGAATGGCGAATGAACGCAGGTCGGCCACACCGGTCTGGCTGATGAAGTCATAAGCCACATCCGGGTGACAGAATCCGACGTAGTAACCGTCGCTGAAGGTAGGAACAGCAGCGGTGCGAAGCGCCGCGACTTCCTCCCTGACAGCCGACGATGTGAAGTTGTTGCTCGTAAGCAACGCCCCACGACTGGACTGCCCAACGTAGGTCACATTCGATCCTGCGTAGAGCAGGTCTGCAACGACCTGATCCAGAGAATCGGCTGCGTTGTAACCAACGATCGAAGCTGCATCAGCATCGACGTTGAAGAAAGACTGTCCACGAAGGGCAGCCGTGGTCACCACAGCGTTGCCGTACTCAGTCAGGTTCACCGTGACGGTGCTGTCTGAGAGTGCAACTGCGGTGACATCACTGGTCTCGGTGAGGGCCGAAGTGGCCTGCGCGAGATCAGCGTAAATGGTGAAAGTCACCCCTGAGCCCCGGTGCGACTGCCTAGTTGCACGGACGGACGCATAGTCCGCGTGCAACGGCTGAGACCGGAACGCGAAGTAAGCAAGCTGCTCAAAGGCAACCTGGTCACTCGCTACGGATGACTTCTGGGTATATGCCATAAGTCAATCGCTCCTGTTTTGGAGAGGGAAACGATCAGCTTTGGACGTTGAACGTGTACCCCTTGGATTCCATGAGCACCCGCAGTTCTTCTGGCGATTTCGTCTGACCGATTTGATCGTTGAAATCTGCCTGGACAACTGGTTGGCCCTGAATCCCGGCTTCCGCAATCCGGTCTTGGGCTGCGAGTTCCTGGTACAGGGTTGGGGTTTCCTGAAAAGTCTCAGGTGCCCCTTGCTGCGGTGGAACACCGGGAGTTGCCGGCCCCGAGTCGGAGATAAACCCCGCCTCTACAGCCGCCACCCGGATCGACTCCGCATCCATCTCGCCTTGGTATCCACGAATGAAATACTGCTGGCGTGAATCAGTGGGGTCGATGCCCGCTTGCCGGAAAGTGGTATCCCGTTGGAACCCGGAAACTTGGGCTTCCAGTTCGGCCACTTTGGCCTCTGCTGTTTCTGCCCGTTCTTCCAGAACCCGACGGAAGTTCCGCTTCGGTTCGCCGCTGGCGTCTAGTTCAACAGCCTCAGAGTTCGTTTCGTCAGCCATCTATGTTCTCTCCCTCTGGTCACTCGCAGACACAGGAGGTAGGTCTGCGGCCAGATGTCGATGGCACACGCGGGCAGCGGTGCCACGGCCAACGTCATCTGCCGATCACCATACAGGACTCGGATAACCGGATTCCGTAGTTACTGGGCGGAACCCAATCCGACTACTCCTTCGCCTGTCATAGCGGGGCCACCCGCCTGGCGGAAAGCAGCCACCCGTCGCTGTCTGCGGGCCTCGATGCGACGCGCAGCGTTCGGGTCAACACCGAACTTCGCACCGGCCAGTTCCGTCCTAGTGATCTCACCAGGCGGACCTCGGCCTGGGACGTACTCCATTGACTGCATCATCTGTTGGCCGGTCACCGGGTCCCGCCAGCCGCTCTCGAAGGGAGACGCAGTTGCTTCAGCCAGCGTGGACGATGCTATTTCCCCGAAACCTGTACGAGCCACTGATTCAGTAACCCCGGCGGCGCGAAGCGTCGTCGCAGTTTCTTGGGAGAGAGGGCCGTATTCTCCGCCCATAAATCCGGTCTCGGCAGCAGCGCCGCCGATCCGGGCGGCACCCAAAATCTCCCGTTCCTCGAATACGGTCGTCGCTCTCGCAGGGTCAAGGAAATAAGCAGTCAAATCCGAAGCGTCAATCCCATGCCAGGCCAACAAAAGATCCTTCGTCGCCTTGTTGGTGGAAAGCACAGCGTCAGTCGCCACACTCAGACGAGTCGTGACTTCCGAAACGGAAACATCCCCGGCGATCCAAGCACCGAAGTCGTCTGGCGAATCGAAGAACTCCGCAGACAACCCGTAGGTACGAAGCGCACCCGCGTAGCCGCGCTCCAACGCGATGTATTGGCCTTCGGTCAAAGCCCGGCCCTGGTCTGCTAATGCTTCCATCGCTGGGAACCGGGTCTTGTAGGTCGGGGATTGCCGAACCTCAGCCCACACAGCGTCTAACCCTTGTGCGCCAGCGGCTTGCCACCTGCCGATGAGGTCCAACTCGGGATCATCGAGGAGGCTTTCCAACCCGTAGATACGAAGGGCGTCAGCGATAATGGCACGGGCAGCCACCGGGCTGAGAGGGTCGTCGCCCACGCCCAGTGGGTCCGCTGGGAGGATCTCGGTTGTGCCGTCGGAATAGGTGACGGTGGTTGTCCCGTCGGGATTCTCAACCCGGCTGACAACGGTCCTCCCGGTGGCGTCGGGGTCGCCGGTGGCGTCGGGGTCGCCGGTTATGACCGGCGGCGTTCCCTGGTAACTGGTGGCCCCGCCGGTGAGAAGATCCACACCCCTACTTCGAGCTTCGGCCCCGAGATCGTGTAGATACCCTTCTTCGGTCGTGCCCTCATGGCCGTACTGCTCATCCCAACCAGCGGTAGCAGTCTCACGGTCAGGGCGAAACGTATTGGTAACCAGCGCCCGCGCAGCGTCGTCTATTAGTTTCTGCTGAGCACCCGGTTGGGTCAGGTCGATCTGGCCGGCTTTCGTCTGGATGTTCGCGGTAACCATCGCGTTACCGATACGAGCGCCACCTTCCTCGAACATGCCCGGAGGCCCAGCCGCGCCAGGTTCAGCAGTCCACATGCTTGTGACCCCGAACCAGTCCTCGACCATGCCGATCTGAACACCGGAGAACGGGTCGGACCAACTGCCGCCGTGGGACATGAGATATTCGGTGTGGAACTCAGCGCCCTGAGCGGCCAGGGCGGCGACCTGCGCCGGGTCGAGCGGGTTGGCTAGATCCTCCTGCCCTTTCAGGATCGGAGCGTAAATAACTTCTTTGCCGTTGATAATGGTGGTTGCCATTAGCCGATGCTCCCGAACTTCTTGCCGATGAAGTCAGCGAGTTCCCGCGCTGAGGTCTGAGCATTGTTCGTGTATTGCCAGTCGTCCAACGTCCGAACGTACTGGCCCATCTCCCACAGCGTCATAGGCCGGTGCTCGTTCTCGGAACCGATGTGGTCGATGATCGGAAAGAACCTCTGGTCGTTCACGAAGTCAACGCTCGAAGCGGGTATCTCCAACAGGTTGCCGATCCGCTGAGCGTAAGGGTCGAAGATTTGTTTCACCGTGTAACCACGGTCGATGTGAGTGGCGAGCGACGGGAACTGGCCTTTCGCCAGGTCCGCGAAATACGCTTCGAGCCCGCCTTCCGTTTCGTCTCCGAGCCACAGCTTGCGGGCGAACTCCTCGATTTCCCCTGGGCTGTGCGGAATGAAATACTTATCCACGAAACCGCCGACTACCCGCATGTTCGCGCCGATCGAACCACCTCCGGCCTCGCCCATCACCCATGACGCTTCAGACAGGATCTTCCGGTTCATGTCGTCGGTAGTCCAGGACTCAACGATCGAGTTGCGGGCCATTAGCCTCAGCCGAGCGGGGTCGATGTTGATGTCGAGTTGGTCAGCAATCGGGAGGATCTTCGCTATCGCCGCGTCTATCATCGCAGCGGCTTGAGCCGGCTGCCAGTTCTCCATGAGTTGGAACTGGATCTCGGCGTTCTCGGTTTGCTGCCACCAGTCGGTCCCGTAAATGTCGTCCATGAAGGACTGTTCGTCGCAGCCGGTGGCCGCACATGCTCTGATTATCGGCCCGAGTTCCGGGTGGTTGAGGAAGTCGGCCATGAAACCGAACTCCTCCAACGGGTCCCAGGTCGGGTCCTCAAGACCGCCTTCGTCGCCGTCGCCGTCGCCGTCGCCGTCGTCGGGTATCTCAGGGGTCGTCTCGCCCATACCGAAATGATCGAACGTCACCTGGTCGATAGTCGTTGCGACCACTGCGTGCATCTCGTCGGTGAAGTTCGTGAACACCGTTTGAGACCATTCAAAAGCGTCCGCGTAGGACATGCGACCGTTCGTCGCTAACGCACCCACATAGTGGAGAACATCCCCGTAGTCACCGAACTCACCGCCAAACAGGGTGAATGTGTAGGCGTCGCCGCTGAGATCCTCGAAGGGAGAAAGAAGCTGTGCGAGCATCGCTGATGCTGCGTGCCCGGCGGGGTGGTCACCCCGGTAGCCGGTAGGTACATCCCCTGGGCCGAACACGGGTTCCGGCTCAACCGGGATAACTTCCGGTTCTTCTTCGACTGGTGCTTCTGGAACTTCTGGAACTTCGTCGGGGAAACCTAGAGACGGGTCGTTAGCCAGGTCGTTGTACGAGTAGCCGGTTCGGCTGCCGAACCTCGGTGAACCGAAACTGATCGAACCCCAGGTGTTGAGTTCCGCCACTATCACAGGGTCAGCGAGCACCTCATCAACATTGGTGCCGGCCTGGAACGCTGCGATAAGCGTGTCGTAGTAACCGTTGGTCAGCGTTTCGAGAGTCGCCCGGAGACCGCGCGTCCACCCGGCGTATTCCATGACCGGGTTCCCGTTGTTCTGAGTCGGGTCGTCGTTGATCGGGCTGTCCCCGTAAGACCCTTCGTCTGAAAGGTTCCGGGTGGTAGCCAACGGGTTGAAACCCAACAGGCTCGCCTGCCCTACGGTGGCTGTAGAACCGGCTCGTTGCCCGCCGGCCACAGTGTTCTCCTTCGCCATCCAAGCGAGGAGAAGATGCACGTTGCCGGCGGTTATCGGAGCGTCGAGACCTTCGAGAATGTCGATAGAGAACTGAAGCCTGTCCTCATAGGACATGGTGTTCGGACTTTCGTCACCCGCGCTGAAGTCGTAGATCATCTCGCCCATTACCGCGTACCTCGTGTCGCTATCGCCCTCATCAAATGACGAAGCGTGCTGCTCATCGCCCGCTGATCCACCTCGTCTGGCGAACCAGCCGTCAACTCTGCTTGGATGTCAGCTTTCGACGGGTTGATCCCGGACGCTTCCAAAGCGCGGGAGATCGTAAGCGCCATCTGCTTCTCCTCGTTGCTGGCGTTACGACCGAACGCTTCCTGAGCCGCCTTGTCCGCCGTGTAAAAGATCGTCGCCTCGGTGAGTGTCGGCGCGGCTGTCCGACCTAAGCCTTCGCCCATATCCCAAACAGAGACCCCCTGTCGGGCACCCCAGCCGACAGCGAACTTGAACGCCGAGTCGATGTTTCGCGGTGAGAGTTTCTCGGTTTCTGTCACGCCGCTTGTGTAGAAGTTGTTAGACCAGAGGATGTCTGCGAGTGCTTCCTGTTCAGCCGAGCCGGCCTCCTGCTTCATCACCTCGATGTACCTTTCGAGTTCGTCTCGCATCGAGTAGTTCCGCATACCCATCACAGCACCAGCGGTGTCAGCAGTGGGCGGCAAATACTGTTCCTCGAAGCCGAAATCGGGCGAGAGGTTCGGGTCCAACGGCCCCGGCGCGAAGGGAATACCGCTCTCCTCCATCTCGTACACGCCGGACTCGATTTCCCACGGGTACAGGAACTCAAGCGAGTAGCCCTGGGGGAGCAGACTTATGAACTGCTGATCCTCCGGGACGAACTGGCCCATCATCTGACTGAAGTCAACGCCGAACACCTGCTCCAACCCGATCATCAACTGCTGCATCGACGCAGGATCGAACTCGGGAACGGAGTCGGTCGTCATGCCGCCACCAAACCCAACTTGAGTGCCCTCTGATCGGACGGCCAGGTCTCCGAAAGCAACTTGTCGTACTCCAACCACCGCCAGAACAGGTCGGAAAACGTCGGGTTCTCAATCATGGTGTCCGTTACCGTTTCCCATACCAGTCTGAGGTCCGTGTTTGCCTTAGCTGTTAGCGTCGATGGGTCCCCCGAAGCAGCACGATGAGCCAGAACCCCGGTCATCATGTCCCTCGCATCGAGGTATTGACCGAGCAACTGGATGTCTTGCCGCCCTGAAAGCCTGTCGTCCTCGACAATAGCCCGCATCCCAGCGATCTTCTCCGGCCATTCGGATAGTTCGGGGTCCATCATGTCCCGATACCAGAGCGGATACTCCTCAGCGAGGTGAGACACAACGACTCGTTTGAGTTGGGCGAGCGGTTCACCCGCTTTCCCCCTCAGGTTCCTAAGCCCCTGAGCTTGCATCGTGATCTGGAACAGATCAGAGAGCATCCCGTACATGGCCCAGCCCTCACGCTCCCGGACATCCTGGATTATCTCATACGGTGTCAGCCGTTCACGGCGCTTCACGCCGGAACCAGGGAAGGTTTCCTCCTGGAACTGCCTCTCGTACACGGCAGCGTTGAACTTCGCCGCCCCGCCACCCTCGATGCCGAGGATCAGACCGCCGAGAGACGGGTAGGTGTTGATTAGATCCTGGTACTTCTCCCGGATCTCGACCGCTTCGATGGTCGCCGGCAGCCCCTCGTTGTTCTTCGAGGTCCGAGAAGCCAAGGTGAAGAACCCGGCTTGCCCTTCGGCCAGCAGATAACGCATGAACTCGTCGTCAGCGGTCTTGGGGTTCTTCCGTTTCATCTCCCGGTACTTCTCGATGTACGGCTGGTACGGGGACCAGAACCCGACCTGGGCTGGTGAGAACGCTGAGGCCACCGCGCGGAACCACATGAACCTCTTTCCGTCCGTCTGCGCTTCCTCGATGAAAGCGGCAACCTCGTCACGGTCGGAGAAGTCGATCTCGTCACGGTCGCCGTCGGCCATCTCGGTCAGCCGGTGGATAATCAGCCGCCCGACCTGACTTTCGTGGGCGCGATCTTCCGAAAGGGCGGACCACATCCGTTCGCCGTAAGCGGGGAGAAAGGTTTTTCCGAGAGAATCAACCGGCCCGTAGGGCAGCATGAACTGTAAAGCTGGCATAAGTTCAGGCTTCTCCATCACGAGCTTCGACGCCGGGTACTGGACGATCGGCCCGAAACCGGGGAGACCCTGGGTGACCATGTTGAGACTGTCGGCGCGGAACCGGATCAGCCCGAAGTCGTCGCCGGCCAGGTTGGCGAAGCCGTGCTCCACTAATCCTTTAGCGAACTCGGGGATGCGGAACTGGTAGTACCGTTCGCCCCGGTCGTCCTCGACGGTCTGCATGAAATCGCCAATGTCGATTTCGCCTTCGAGAGCCAGCCTGCCGCGAGCAACCCACACCGGGTTCTCCCAGGCGAGACCCGCCCACCGGGTGAGGACTTCCTGCCAGGCGTTGTAGAACGGCATGAGGTGGTGAACGATGTCAGCGAACCGTGAACTTTCAGCCAGGTCGTAGAGCAGGTCCCTGGTTTGGACGAGGGCTTTG
>VTLG01004379.1_pt1 | contig 23214 bp, 29 predicted proteins | sample 4694571 | NCBI WGS metagenome assembly VTLG01 (sample SAMN12604809, study PRJNA352737) | marine metagenome | biome: ENVO:00000447; feature: ENVO:00000209|ENVO:00000569|ENVO:01000036; material: ENVO:00002151; isolation source: viral sequences binned using virsorter ...
ATCGTATTGCGTCCATCTGGATGCCTGATAATAACCGTCATACATCATAACAACCGGAGTTGTGCCATCCATCAACAAGAAAGCAAAATCTTGGTAACGTGTTGGGTCGAAGCCACTGGTAATCGCATTAGACACATTGCCCGAACGATTTAGTGTTTGCGCTACATAGTCAGCATCAATTTGATATCGCCAAATTTGAACTGGATAGTCATTAGTCGCATCAGGATAAATTCCTGGCTGGTTTATCATCCGCACACTATAACAAGTGCTTGACGTAGTGTTATGACATTGCGTCATACTACCCATATTCATATTGCCCGAAGTAGCGTCAACGGTCATTATTCTGTAGCTTGCGCGACTGTTCGATTGGTCATAACCGCAGTTTGCAATATAGCCAGTGGCATTATCGTCAACTGGCAGAACTTCACGATGTCCGGACGTTTGGTATAAACCATTACCAGACCCAGTAGCAGCAACATGAGTATTATATGAGCCACTATTAGTCCAACCATAATTGACAATATTAAATTGATGACTACCTTGATTTGACCAAACGCTATACGCATTTTCAGTCATTTGGCCCGATCCCTCTATAGTGAAAAATTGGGCAGTCGAATAACCTGTAGAGCTATAGTTAGAGTGATAATGCGTTCTTTCCCAATTTGAACTCCAAGTGACTGTTCTAGTTGAAGGAACAACATCAAAATATATAGTTGCCATTCCATCCATATAGTTACCATTGTGTCGAGCTGCCGGAGTCTCAGTGTAAGCGTTAGTCAGAATAAATTTGTTCCCTTTCGCTCTATTTGTCGCACCAACATCTCTGCCTCGAAAAACAGGTACGTGTGAATAACCCAAACCCATGACAGCACCAAAACCCTGCGTTGACATATTTTCGTGGAACGGTGTGCTAAATGCGTTTGTGCCAGCTGTAGGAGCATAGGTTGCTCCTCCACCAGAAGCATCACCCCATGAAATATCAGTACCATCCGATTTTAAAACCTGATCGGCTGACCCTTTCGTTAGGATTGCGGTTGCACCAGATGAGTTACCGTAAAGAATCGAGCCTCGGCTTAAATCATCTAGTACGTTGAGTTCAGTTCCGCTTGCAGTTACTCCATCGAGAACATTAATAGTCGAGCCGGAATCTGCCATGTCTCTTGCACGACTCCGTTGGAGTGGAGTTGTTGCTGCCGCTCCCATACCAGAGTGATTTGAGCAATAATAGAAAAGATCTGGGGCTCCACTTACTACCGTTATTTGCGTGTAGGCATTGGCTTGGCCTGGCGTGCCGTTGTAGGTGACATTAAGCGTGTACTCTGTTCCAGCACCATGCGTGCCATCGCTAGTAGCGCTGAGTCGAAGTGGGTGACCGGCATTAGAGGCATCCGCTTGGTCAAAGGTGTAGCTGTTTCCCTCCATCAGGCTCAGGCTTTGCTGACTGACCCCATCTACGAGAAATTTTCCCGCACTGACAGTAATTACAAAAGTTGTCATGTAACCCCCTACGGAAGTTCAATTTTTAGAAAAGCAGCGATCTGAGGGTCTTGTGGTTTTGGCAAAACAGCGTCACTTGCATTTTCATCGGTGACACCATCTGTTGCATCTCGTAATTGCTGCCTATAAATAGCTAGTATTGCCTTACCCCCTTCAGTTATTTCTATTTTTTCTTGTACATCTGGGAGATAAATACAGTCGGATGCTTGCAAAGCTGCATCTCGTTCAGCTCTAAACTCATTTAGTGTTGTTGCCATGTCAATTATTCCTTATACAGATTGAAATTCAGAATCAGCTGGGTAGTCGCAGATAAAAGCCATAGCACTTTCTCCAGCCCAATGCCCTGAGACTAACAAGTGTGTTGGAGGTTGCGATATGTCCATCGAGTCACCATACAATGCTTTCATATGGATATATGAGTTAGTTAATGACATAAAGTCAGTATTGTTTTGAATACTTGCAACTTTGAAATTTATAAACTTGCCAGTGGTATAATCAATGGTGAATTTCCAAAAGAAAGGAGGAAAGCCATATGGATAAGCATTACCAGCAGCGACAGTCATATATTCATTAAGATTTCCAGTAGGAACTAAACCGTACCTAGCCATAGTTATTTTAAAAGGTAGAGTGTTGTTAAAACCAATTGCAGAGATTGAATTATAGGCAGTCCACTCAGATATATAATCATAATAATTATAGGTAAAAACTTTTAAAGCGTTGCTGTTTGGATCTTTAACTAAAAAGCCATATTCATGAGAGTAATGAGCGCGTTGAAAACCACTGGTTAATTCGCCACTTGTTGTCCCAACAGAATTAATACCTAACTTTGAATAACCACCCGCTGTTCCATAAGTCATAAAATGAGTCGGAAGATTGTTTGTCGCATTAGGAAATAAACCAGCATTGGTAATCAGAGGATGCGTGAACATAACACCAGCGTATGTTGTGCTTGTATTTGTGTTTGGGCTGTTATTGGTAGAGCCTACAGAGCCATTATTACCAACTCCATTCCCTGTATATATTTCATAACCCGACTGATAATTTGAATTGTTGTATCCAGTAATTAACCCTCTAGTAGTTCCGATAGCATCGATCGGTAACGTATAATGCGGTTCGTTGTTATGGTGTCCATAACCTGAAGCACTATAACTACTAGAAACATTTTGACCATCTGACGTTTGTTGTCTTGCTTGAAAGTGTCCATATACATAACCGCTATTACCGGGCAAAGCTATATTGCCATGACCAACGACCTCGCCTCCCCCTTCACAGCCTAACCCTGCCCATGTGCTAAAACCGTACCCACTTGAGTTAGTCCAAGCATTACTTGGCGTTGTCACACTAATAGTTTTTGTTGATGGCGTGCAGACAAAACCACATACACTAAGAGAAGTATATTGGTTAGGTTGGTTTTGACAGCCAGCCAACCAAGTGAATGTATTTCCTACCGTGTGATTACCACCACTTGCAGCACCAACTCGCCAAAGCTGTACATAAGCTGGATTAGAAACAGTTAAACTGTTATTAATTTCAAAGCTGCCTCTCAGCGGAATGTCTACCTGTGTGCCTTTGTTAAAAGTGGTAAAATCAGTACCACCAGCAGCATCAGCAAATGTGACTCCTCCCGATCCATCAGTGGTCAACACTTGCCCTGACAGGCCATCTGCCACTGGCAGATCAACCGCACTTAAAAAACTGGTAAGGTTCGCGTCATGGGCTTGAACAGCAGAACCAATATCGCTATCCACAACGACATTAGAACCACCCTGCTGTAGCGTTCCAGTAAAATTCGCAGTCGCATCGGAATACATCGCTGCACCAGTTGTTCCCAGCGTATAATATCCAAGTGATGTCCATGTGGTAGATCCATCTCCAGCTTTTAGGCGCCCGGTATCAGTCTCTAATCCTAATTCAGCTTGAGCCAATGTTGGATTCGCACTCGTCCAATTCGCTGCTGTGTCTCGTCTAATCTGTATTCGATCAGCCACTTGCATTACCTCCGTCTATATTTTGTGCGGTGGTATAGGTTGAATTTGCGAAACCACCATCAGTAGATCCAATTGCGTTTAGCAATGTAAAAGTTCCATATGCCACAATATCAATGACATCGTTTAGAGCTGCGGGTGCGGTTAATACTATGGAGCTACCGCTGCTATCTGAAAAATCTGTTCCTCTGAGCAACTTAATGCCGTTCAAAAAAACGTCACAGTATCCAACATCGAAGCTGCTTGATGTGGCAAAAGTAGTCTGTCCACTGCTCGATAAGAAGGTATCGCGGGCGGCGGTGCCGTTTACTGCTGATCCAGCATCCTGCCAGCCTGAGCCGTTGTGAACACGCAGCATGTTAGTACTTGTTAAAAATGCCAGCGTTCCAGAAGTCAATGGATCTCCATCTAAATCTGTAGTGGGGTCACTTGCAACTGAACCTAAATACTGATCTTGAAAAGTATCTAGGTGACCTTCGGCAGTAGTAGCCGCTGTCTGAGCATCGCTCACAGAAGTTCCTATGCTTCCAGCGTCTGCCGCCGCGCTGGCCGCACTGGCCGCCGCAGCAACCTGAGAGGCAGCGGCAGCATTTTGGCTCGCAAGCGCATTAGTCTCCGACCCGGCACTATTAGTCTCGCTAGCGCTAGCCGCATTTGCACTTACTAGAGCCGCTGCTTGTGCTGTTTCAGCTCCAGTTTTTGCAGTCTCAGCGGCCACTTGAGCAGCGCCCGAAGTCACCGCGCTGGCGGCTGAGTCAGTAGCGCTGGTCGCTGAATTGGCCTCGCTCGTGGCTGCTGCATTTTGCGAAGCCAGAGCCGCAGCTGCCGCCGCATCTGTTGCATTTTTATTAGCAAGAACGCCTGTTTCAGCGGTGTCCATAACAGACTTTGGAACTGCGTGATTACTAAGAGTAGGAGTACCAACAGTGAACGGTGTTGAGACACCTTTTTCGCCCGCTGCTGGAGCATCACCAAGTTTTTGAAAACTCGCTTTAACAGCAGCATTCAAGTCATTGAAATCATCTGACTGAATGACTCGCCTTGGTCGATACGTTTTTAAGATATCAAAAAGATTTGCCATGCTTTATTTCCTCGCTCTTCCGAGCAACTCGAAATCGATGGTGTAACCAGTAACTTTGAAAGGAAGAACAAACTTAGAGTCATTGTCTAACGTGAAACCAATAGAGAAACCTATGCCTTTTAGAGAAGCTCTACCTCTATTTCTTCCGGCTTGGTCAAACCGAGCTTCATCCCATAGCCCTTCATCCCAAATATAACGTCCACCTTCAATCTGAAAATTACGAGCTTCAAATACTTTTGCTCCGTAATTAGATTTGTATTCCAGAGAGATATTGACTTGATTCAGTCCTTCAGCTTCAAAGAATACTTTTTTAAAAGATTTGTTATGGCCTGGCGTTCTTAAATGATTGGAGTGAAGTTCGAGATAAGAATAAATAGTATCGCCGTCAAAATTTGAACCAACATCAGCTTCGTATATGTAACCATTGTCCGAAGTAAAAAATGTTCTTTCTCTACCATCACTCCAAATTTCAGTAGAAACATTTTTAACTGGCCTATTTTTGTAGTTAGCTATTCCAAAAGAAAAAGTCATTCCCTGATTAGAAGGAAGAACCGTCATCATCAAAAAAGTGTTGTCATTAAAGTACCAGCGAATCTGTTCTTTCGTAGTCAATGTTGTACTGCACAGTAACCTTGTACCCAGATCCGCGACAATCTCTTGAATATGTGTACTAACCGATCCACCAGCATAACCACCGCTCGTATCAGTTCGTATTAAAGAGCCCACGCCTCTACTTGATAAAGCATATATATCATCAAGCTTTTGAACACCTCGTGGCTGAGAGCCTACATTTGAAGCAGCATCGAAAAAGGCCCAGTTCGTATTATCTGTGCCTGTTAACTTGCGAGCTCCTTTTTTCGTGTAAACAATCATATTCTCGGAGTCGGCTGATTGCAGCGCGGTGATAAAGTCACCTACACCAATATTTGCAGCCCCGAAACTTCCTGAATAGTTAAAAGGTAAGCCGGGCTCAGAGATGTTAAAAGTACCTGACCCTGTGGACCACATTAACTTTTCGTTATGAACAGAAATGTGTGTCGCTTTAGTATCCGATAAAGAATTAAAATCAGGCGCTATAGGCAGCAAGCAATGATGTTGCTGCGAATAAGCCATAGGAACATTAGTTCCATCAGCAATAAAAGCCGTTAAATTATCAGGATGCGAAAGGAAGTTATGGTTTTGATACTCAATATAAGTTCCAAAAGCATTAATAGGTTGAATAACACTATCAATAATAAAAGTAGAACCGCCGCTAGAGGTATTATTTCCTATCGGAGGAAAATCCAAAGCTGAGTTGGGTTTAACAACTAACCATTTTTTTGTTGGGTCTTCCAGTTTAGTAATCGGGTCGTACCATTTGCAGACTGCCATGACTGTGAAATTTCCAGAGTCAATAGTCTCATTCACAACAATATCTTGACTGACAGTACTAACCTCGACTGCTCGACCAATGCGACCTTCATCCCATCCACTCGCTGTCGCTTTGTATATCTTTGGGGCATTTGTAGCATCATTTTTAAATGCCACAACAGTATCATTGATTTGAAGAACGCCGCTGCACTCAGTTGAAGTACCACCAACTTGCGTAATTTGGTCTCTATAGTGAGTCCAAGCTGTCTCTAGATAAGTTTCATCAAGCTCATCCGACTCTGAGCCACGCTCAACGATTTTAGTTAGAAACGAAACACCATCCCAATCTAAAGCAATATAAGGGTCTGCAATTGTTCCCACTAACGCCGTTGCATAAGCAATCAACGTATCAGGAGTCGTGGTATCTACCGCCATGATATAGAAAGTCAAAGTGCTATCGACAGTAATTGTGGTCGAAGCATTGATTGGCGTAACATGCGTATCCCAATTATTAAAAGTCAATTGATAATAGGTAGCAGCTGCCGGCGAACTTCTACCATCGTACCGCTCATAGCCGCCTATTCTTTCATAGCCGCCTTTTGTTGATTCAAAATAATTACGACTATCTCGTATTGCGCCAGGCCAAACCTCTAGCGGTGACGCAGACAGGTTTAAGCCTCCTCTGAGAGGAAAGTGCCTTGATGCCATGAGTCACCTCATTTTTTAAGCTAGAAGAGTGCCTTGCGCGGGCTTGGTATCCTCGACTGAAGAATTATTATTTAATTGAACAAAGTCATTAAAATATTTTCTATAACGAGGGCCGTGAGCATTGTACAAATTCATACCTTCCTGACCGCCTTGCAAAGCACCATATTTCGTTATCGCAAGATGAACAATCATCATATGGTAATCAGAAGGCAGACCATAAGGCACATCAGAGTTCGCAACTAAAGTTTGAACACCTTTCAAATAATCAAAACTCACTGACTGAGTGGTATCAACGTCAGGATAAGTTTCAATTGCACCTACCTGAGTCGCAACACAATAAACTCGACTTTTATCTTGAGTTGTTGATGCAGCTCTTCGCTTATCCCGAAGTTCTTCATAAGTGATCTGATCAATACCACCATTTGGGTTGTAAAAACTATTTGGAACAATCACATCGCCATCAGCTAGGCCCATGGCATTATAAGTATAGCTAGTCGTTCCATTGACAACATTGATTGTCTTTTCTGCAAATCGAAAAGGCCATCTCCGAGAAATCTGGACCTCATTCCATGACGAATTTATCCAGCTTGCTGCTTGTGCAACATCATCAAAAGCATCGACAATTGTCGCTACCTGATCAGAGACACCTGTTTCGACCAAGAACTTATTCGTTAGGCCCAGATAATCCATAATTATTCACCTTGATCGAGAAAGTCTTTTTTCACCTTGTCAATAACTGCCTTTTTAGCTTTCTTTTTAACTTCCGCTTCTACTTTCTTAACGCCTTTATTGAGGAACTTAACTACTCTCATTTCAAGAGCGCCTAACGGAATTCTTCGTGATGCTGGACCCCCTTCTTGCGTTTCACCATGCTGCCCTACATTTTCTATACGAAAACGATTCTTGGCAGACTCGACCATCGTATTGTAGTAGCCGATAGGCACTTCAACGTCCTCACCACGCTTGATGGTGAACATATTTCCATTGAGCCCGCCGGTATACGGATGTTTCTCGTCTTTGGTTAACGGAAGGTTTATTACGACATGTGTCGCATCGTCCTCTGGCTTGTATGCGTCCCATTCCAGTGCTTCAAAAATCTGCGAGATAATATAATCACGCCCAGCACCTGACTCGAATGTCAGTCCAGCAGCTTCGCGAGCAAAATTTAAAATTTGGTCGGTAGCAGCATCAAAAATGTTTGTCTGATCTAGAGAAACTTTTGTATTCATTTTTCACCTATAAAAGCAGTGAGGGAGCCTAAGCTCCCCCAGTACTTGTTTACGATTAAGAAATTGCGGTAGTGACAGTGTGCTTCACTGCGACTATCCAGCTTTGGTTCAGAATGAGTTCGTCAGAATAAGTCTTCCAACCCATTGAACCTGTTTGACCTAGTGGATCAGAGCTAGATGGTGTACCAACCATTCTTACCACAGGAGTGAATGCGCCTTTACCAGCCAAAGCGATTTGACCATAAGCATCCATCCCGCAATATATAGTGGTATAAACATCAGCACGAGTACCACCTTCGGAAATATTACCCGCAGTGGTAGCCAATAATTCACCAGCATCAATTGTTGAACTAAGATCAGGAGAGGCGATGTAACGTACATCGTTAACTGATCCAAATTCATGTGGAGAAACAGGCTTCATCGAACCATACTGCGCTACAGGCGTGAAACCAGCCATAGCACGAATGCTATCTTTCACATCTGTATGGCAGAATGCCAAGTAAGCTGCTTCAATTGGAGTTGTGTTGATCTTAACACCACCACTCAAGATTTGAGTGAATTGCTTGGCCTTATTGCGAGAAAGAGTTCTCACAGCAAGCGCTTGCTCACCATAATCAAGAGGTTGTGCTACAGAGGTCAACTGAGTCTCCGCATTTGCATACTGAACATTAGTAGCCGCACCAAGAACCGCCCACAAAAGAGCTTCTTTAGTTCGAGCACACTGTTCAGCATTTTGCTTGTTAATGTCATCGAGAATTGGAGCCTCGTGCATATCAACAAGTTTATCAGTGAGGGGAGTAAAGCCACCGTATTGTAACAAAGTGCCAGTTACTTCCTCATATCGAAAATCGGTCCCGCTAGGGGCGACTCCTTCGGTAAGCGCGGTCGTGGCAGCAGCATAAGGTATTACCCTGCGCCATTTAACTCTGTCTGTGCTTTTTTTTGGTTGCACAGTCAGCTTTGCGCCTTTTCCCAAAACAACAATAGGTTCAGCATGTCGCAACGCTTGCTTTTCATAGCGTGCGGCCTGTTGACCTGTTATATCACCGTAATTATTAGCCATTACAGATCACCGTCCTTTAAGTTGAGGTTAAACACTAATCCTCTTTAGCCCATTCAGCATCGTAAGCATCCTCCACAGACATATTACTTTTCTCTGGATTTGGCTTAGATGATTTACCTTCTGCTGGTGAGGCTTCTTCAAGAACTGCCTTTCGCCTGGCGGCCTCATCCTCGTAAGATGATTTCACTTCAGCGACTTTACGCTCTTGCTTATACTCATTCATCAGATCGATAAATTCGTAGGGATCAGGAGAATCAAATTTAGTTTGCTGTTCGACAGTAAAGTGAGACTTGTAAGTCTCCCACTCTTTAGAATTCAAGATGTCAGAAGCATCAGGGTGTACCTTAAATACAACCTGAAGTTCTTCACTTGGTTCTTGAGCTATCTCAGCAGACTCAGCTTGAGGTAATCGAGATTCCATCAATTCCTTTACTTCATTAAAAAGTTCAGGATGCTCAGTCTCATAAACACCTTTCTTTCGAGTTGCCTCGCCAAGCTGGTTGTTTACTTTGTCAAACTCCTTTTGAAGAGCGGCAGCCCTATGCTCTGCATTTTTGTGCCGCCCTTTCATTGCTTTAAAATCATTTTGCGCCTTCTCGTAGGCGTCCTTCAGTTCAGGAGGAGCGTTAGCCCATATATCATCGGAGGTCTCGCTCTCCGCAGAGGATACCTCGGATGTTTCTGGGGAAACTTCTTCTTGAGCTTTGGGCTCTGCTTCGCCTTTTGCGGTATCAGGTTCAGCAGCTTTTTCATCGACAATAGTAGGTGGAGCGTCAGTGATAACTTGAGTATCTGAAGGCGAAGAAGAATTATCCTCATCTTCCTTTGCCCATTCAGCATCATAATCATCTACAGAGACTGCATCTTCATTATTGCCTGTCGCATTTACTTGGTTAGTCATGATTTTAAAACAGTCCTTCTGCTGGTCCTATGGAGCAACAGGTTTGCCTCAACAGAGGTGGTTGGGGAAGGCGCAAGCCGTCCTAGAAAGTCAAATCAATAGATTCGCCATGCGGGTTTTCGACTAAATCGATAACACGCTCCAAAACAAAATGCTGATGGCGTTTGATTCGACAAGTTTCATCGTTCACAGTTGGCGATAAAATATCTTTTTCTAATTCAGATATTTTTGTACGCAGTGCGTGAAGAATGTCAGGGGCATTATTCATTAAATACCCCTTTCAATAGTGCCAGCTATCTTATTACTCAATTCGGATGCTTTAGTGTCAGCATCTTTTGCTTTCGCCTGAGCCTCTAGCTGTTTAGCATCTGCAAGCTTCTGATTAGTCTCTTCGTCTTGCAGCAGTTTGCCAGCAGCAATGTCTCGCTTACTTTGTATTTCAGCAAGTTTGACCTGTAGCTGCTGTTGAACAGTATCAGCTTTGGATTGCAAATTGATCAAAGCTTGATTACCGCTCGCTTCCGTCATCGCTTCGATTTTAATCATCTCGCGATAATGTTTTCTTTCGGAATCGATCATATCCAATTGTAGTCGAGCATCTTTCTCAGCTTTCTCGATTTCAATTTTCATGAGCTGTACTTCAATATCAGCTTCTCTCGATTCCTGTTGAGCCATTAACTTATCTTGCTCAATTTGGACCTCTGGAGGAACTGTAGGATTCTCCGCTTCCATTTGAGCTCTTGATAATTCTTCATCAATAGTTTCAACGAATCGACCATCAGGAAATTGCATGCCACTTTGTATTTCACGCAACATGGCCGTGGCTTTAGAGCCAGGCGTTGTCCCTCCGGCAGTTAATTGATACAGCTGAAATAGATTCTGCGTATTAACTTCTCGTTGCATTAAAACAGAGGAGCCACGAGGTTCAATTTCCATCGGACCTTTGTAAGCATCATCATCTTCATACTGCATTAGCCAATCGTATAAACGAGTCAAAGTTTCTTTTGTGATTTCATCATCAAAATCTCTGACTTGTCTTCTTCTCGATACAGAAGCATTATTTTGATAAATCTGAGTAGCGCCAAGTGTCACTGGTGCATTATCTACGCCGATTTCATTTTTCTCGACACGAGTTACACCAGTTAACTTATAAGCATCTTCTTCAGCCTTCTCCATAATGGCAAAGAACTGATTAAGAGCTACTGGTATTTCATGAATCTCAAAAGGACGCCCTCTTGCACCATCTGGCAAATTAAACATGTCACTATTTATGTGCCAGACCTTGCCAGCTTGTAGCGAGTAATCAGATTTGTTATTACCCGCAGGGCTCACCTTATCTTTCATCATGCTGACCATTGGCACAGCAGATAGACCGCCATGGTCCAGTATCATTCGCCATACAGCGTTGTAAATGAGCTGACAGTTCTCAGCAAGTATCGGTATACCTTTACCGAGCACGCATGTTGGATCTTTTGACCAGTTCCAAATGCTGAAAGGCATCTCACCGCTATCGAGCGGATTAAGATAAGCTTTCAAGCAACGTGATTCGCAATGCACTACACACGCTAAAATCGTTTCATGGTCTTTAACGCTTTCTTTAATTCCTTTAACGCCAGCTTTGCGAAGTAAACCCGCTTGGAACTCAGCGTGAGTCTCGAATACCTCGTAGCGAGTATCATATAACTTCTCCACGAGAGCTGTATCTTTGAGGGAAAGTCTTTCAGTAGCTCCCTCTGTCGCGCTTTCGCCAATTTTGCGCGGAGCAGCCGATAATAAGGCATCAATTTCATCCTCATAATATTTTCCGCTCCCTTTTAATTGACGTAATTGTCTTGGTAGGTTCCAAAGCCTAACACTGGCGTAAGCCATGTCTTCTTTTGTCTCTGCTGACATGTCTGGCAAGAAATCAAGCACATTAACCACAGAAAAATCTGCTTTATGCCCATGCTTGTTCATGAGCGTCCAGTTTTCACCTTTTACCGCCCAGTGTTTGGATCCAGCATGATTAACGTATGGCCCTTTAAGGATTGCAGTCCCAGTTCGAGCAGCATCATGAATTAATCGCCGGCCTAAACGGCCAAAACGAACTCGCTCAAGGTTTGCTGATACAATCTCGCGCATGCGAACGCATTTCGCTTCAAGTTCAACTTTCCGAGCTTCCCATGCTTGCTGATGTGTTATCTGATTGCCTTCTGGATCGACAAGCGGGCTACCAGTTTCATCAACTGCTACTTCATTTTTCAATCTAACTGGCGGCCTGGCGGGATAGATAGGAACTATTCCATAGTTATCTTGATCCGTTGGATAAAGCATATCGCCTAACTGAGAAGCTCCATCATCAGTCAACTGCCTGACAATGTTTTGAACAACTTTGCTGCCATCCTTAACAGCTTTTCTTGAACCTTCCCAATCATGCAAAAGATCATCCGAGGCATCGATGGAGCAAGCGTTATAGAGCTTGGACGCTCTCTTTATTTCATCGCTAAATGTACTTGTGTTTCGATCTCGAATGGATTCGTTGACTAACATCATCGCTTCGCGGGCTAACTGATTGCGAGCTTCCTTTAGCTCACGCTCTTCGGCGCTGATGCGTTTGGGCTCCTCTTCGGCATCCCAAGCTTCATCGTATGCTGCATCGATTGCTGTTAATTTAGCCATAATTAGTAATATCCCGACTTAGTGTTCTTACATTGGTTTGCGTAACAAACTCAGTATGCTTTTTGAGCTGCTCATAATCTGGGTGAGCAAAAATACAGAGATACTGCAAAGCATCATGTGGATGGCTCTCACGGCTCTTACATGGAAAGTCTTTGTAAGTAGCTCGACCAGTAACTTGCTTTCGCTCGTACTCATAAGATTGATTAAAACCCTTGATGAGCATCTTGTTGTTCTTATCAATTTGAAATAGAGGGAGCCCAGTGTTTGTTTTCGTAGTAAGAAAGTGTCTAACTGCATTCAAGCGCATCTCAATGTGATTACTCGGCGCTGGGGCAGTTTTAAACCAATCTTTAAAGACACCTACTCTTTCATCATTCAAGACATGAAAGTAATTTCTATTTTTTTCGGCCAATCCATGGCTCGACAGTCCCGCTGGGTCACCAATTGAAAATATGCGCCAGCCGTCATCCGAGCACTGCTCTTTAAGCCATGGCCTCACAAAGTCTGTGGCAAAATCTCGCAGACCAATGTTGTCACCAAAGAATTCTTCAACAATTCGCAGCTGACCACTCGGCATGATCTGACCAACAACACAGCTCTCACCTCCAGCACCCCAATCCCATCCGAGAATTACAGGCTGCTCTTTAACTAGCGATAAGCCAGCTTTTGAGATGTGATAGTCATGGTCCCATTGTCGTTTATAGACGGCCTTACCACTTGAGGTCACACCATACTGACCCTCAAAGAGCACTTTGACTTGCTCAGGGGTGAGCGTGGGGATTCTATCGAGGTAATAGCGCTTCGGACCTACGCCAATGTATTTAAAGTTTTCACCCAGAGGATTTAACACATAGCCTAAATCAGAATTTCGATCTTTTTTGATCGCTGGGGGCTGCCTAAAGAAAGCCCATCCTTTTGGCGTATTGTTCTCGATCTGCGCGACCCATGAATCGTCTTCTGGGGGATTTGTGTCCATAATCAGAGAGACACGAGTAATCGGATTGTCCTCATCAATGGCATCTACTGGTGCAGGGTAACGCCCTAGCCGTGAGTACACCGCGCTGACGATTTCACTATCCATAGCCCCGCACTCATTTATAAATGCGCCGGTCAGTTCGAGTGACTTTAAGTTCTCATAATCTTCTGGCTTTGCGACTGCCATAAAGATGAACTCTGCGCCCATCTGCGTGCCATCCGCTAGCTTGTCGGTCCACCTGATTTTCATCGGTGCTGACATTGTGTAGCGGCGAGTAGTCTGATTTGGCTTTAGCCATAGCTTGAAGCTGGCAAAAGTCGTTTCCAGTAGCTGGGGATAGGTCTCCCTTACAATGACATATTTACTTGTTCTTACATTGTTTTTATCCGGTCTTTGCAGCATAGCCATTTTCAACAACTCAATAATCATCATTGTTGACTTGCCAGACCCTACATTGCCGAGAACAATTCTGATGTCGGCATTACTATTGTGAAACAGCACCCCAGTTGCGCTGGGCTGGTATTTCACCGTGAGTGCATCGAGCATGGTGAAATTCCTAATGGACTAAATCATCGACCTCATCTTTATCCTCTTCAACAACACTTAAATCAGTGCCGTCATCGGGAGGCACATATTCTTGATCTTGAATGGAACTGAAATTGAAAACGAGCGGAGCCTGTGTATCGAGAATCGATTGGTCCCACATCATCAGCTTGGATAGCATTTGGACAGCTCTGTGCTGCGCCATGTTGTCCCAGCAATATGTCCCATCATGATTTCGCATGATGAAGCTTGTGGCACATCTAAATCTGGGCTCGATGTTTTTCGGCTCTTTGGGAACCACAGTGTACTTACCTTTAACTTCAGTCCCATTGCCGTTGACATAAGGAACTCTCGTAGCGACATCATCAAGGCTCGCCAGAGATTGATTTAATAGCCGCTGGCATATAGCTGCCCTGCCCTGATCAAGTTGATCTAGTTTAGTCTGCAAATATTCTTCAATTGCGCTAATGATCTTTGGATCATTAAAGAGCTTATTCACTGTCTCATGCAGCTGGTTGTTATTGTCAACGTAACCAGCAGTCTCAGCGGCCAGTGTCTTATCGAGACACTCAGCATAAGCTTTGACTAGCTTTCTTTTTTTGGGAATCAGAGAGTCCAGTATTGGAGTGTCATAGATTTTCTTTTTTGTGGAGTCCATGTTTAGAGTCCTTAATTTTTACATAATTTTTTTTTCTCACAGGTTAAAAAAACGCAACTTGTCAGCTAAAGTATAAGTACAACAATTAATCGGGGAATCGTTATGGCAATTACAACTTACACTCAAACCAGAAAAAAAATGCACAAACGCACATTAGATGAACAGTATGCGGTTAATAAAAAACTTTCTCTTGACGAAAGAAAAAGGTATTGCGCTTATTGCCACAAGAAATTCTATGTGCCGACAAATTATAGAAGTTCTACTTCTTGGTCAGCTGTTGGAGACCGGACACACAATTTTTTCTGCAAAGAGAGTTGCGCTGCATACTGGGCCGTTGAGCAACTGACGCAAGCATTAGAAAAAGACGATTGGAGAATCATTGTTGAGTGATGCCTTTTATCCATTATCTTTTCGTACACGATACTTACGGACCCCAAATTCGACACCACTGCATGCGTCCATCTTGCATGCCAGGCGAATTGCTTGAGGTCCAGTTTTACCCGCTAGCATTGCGGCAAGCGCAAAGCTACCACCAGTGCCTATAGCGAAAGGTGCTGACATCGGAGCTGGCAGCATTGTGCCGCCGTAATACTCAGCGCGGGTCTCACTAACTAATATCACTTGCCATTCACCTTCCTCGACTAAATGCGAGTCTTCAGGTGTCGGCTTTTGTGGATTAAGCAGACGCTTAACCACAATGACAGCTTCAGCTAGATCGCCCGCTACCGCACAATAAACGCCGTTCTTTTGAAATATCTTCTGGCAGGGAGCCTGATCTATGACTGCTCCGGTCATGCTCCTTGTGTCAGCACATATGAATTTACCGTCCCACACACAAGTAGTCATGAGCTGTCCTCAGTTCAGGCGCACCTCGTTTGGATCTATACGAGTTGAGCGGCATGTTGCAACGATTGGAAGTGGAATTCGGTTCGCGTATTTTTGGCAATTGTCGAAGTCTTTAAAGTAAAGACTTTGTAAAGACACGATGTCGAATCCTCCAATTGTGATGGCTAAGACGAATGCAGATATCATGGGAGCTCCTCATGTGATTAACATAACTAGAACCCACAGTCCGATTCCAAGCATTACAACTACCCCTGCTGCAAAACAGCAGTCAATAAAGAAAGCTCGATCTTTAGCAGCTTGTGCTGCCCTGCGTGCCTTCTCTTGTTTAATCTTACGTCTTTCCCGAAGCAGATCAGTGTATAGGTCTCCACGACCTGAATAGATCATAATCTCTTTCAAAGCTTCTTCTTTCTTATTGAGCTCATCTCTGGCGAAAACAATTTCAGCTGCATTGTCTTCAACTTCCGCTTGACGAAACATGCGCTCAACACGAGATGGCGTTTTGGCTTTCTTCTCGTGAGCACTGAGCAGCTCTTTGGCTGCCCAGAACTTATCTAATGTTTTACCAATGCCTCGATTTACATTATCGATATCATCAGCAACTGAACTCACTGAGCGGGCTGTTTTTGACAGCAATTTAAACGCGCTATTCGCGGCTGCAATTGCTGCCAATATTTCTGCTCCCACTTTGACACCTCACTTAGTAGCTTGGCTTTTTGACTTTCTTCTTTCCCATGGTGGTTACCTATTTGCAAAGTACATAGTGATTTCAAATCCGAGTCTTACATTTTCGTATGTTGGTTTTGTCCACATGGTCGTTCTCCTATTTGAAAAGAAAATAGAGGCGCATGAGTGGATCAATATTACTGATCAGTAGACCCATCAGCCCTTTTTGGATTCGCGTCAGCAGTCCCTCGCTCCTCACCGACTACAGTCTGCACAGTTTCGCAGAGGTCAGGGGTAGAGGCTCCAATGGCAATAGCACTGGCATAGCGCGCAGTGGCACGGATGCCTCGATAAACATCGCTGCAATAGAGGCCATAATTATCGATTACCTTATCCGAGACAGCGCATCCAGAATAAAAAAATGAGAGAAGTACTAACGCTATAAATTTTTTCATAGTCCATGAACCAGTTGATTGATGATTAGGGGGGCAAAATAAGTAAGCTTCTCAGCTCTCGCGAAATCGCTATGCTTCTTGGAACTGACAAGGTAATCATCTTGCTTGTTGTGATTGATCATTCGAGGGTCATCACCGACATAGCCGGTGCGGCCCATTTCGCCCCACACATGCTTCGGTAACCACCGAGCCCATTTCACTGGGGTATCACTCGGTGAATACCAAACATCAACACATTGCACTTGCTCGCCTGGCGCGAGTTGTTTCTCAAGTGCCGGATTCAAATAAGCGATTTTGTCGATAGGTGCATCGTAGAGTGTAGTCGCTAAGTGAATCACCGCGCAGCCGTTAGAGTGGCCTAGTGCGATAACTGGTTGAGAGCGGTCATTTAGCTTGGCATTGCGTGCAGCTTCAGCAAGGCGTTTTGCGTGCCTCTTGTTTTGTGTGTAGACCTGAACGATTTCCATCCAGCCCATACGGAACACGACAGTGTCGTAGCCCCTCGTGAGAAGGTAAGGAGAGAGCCTTGCGATAGTACCCGCACCATTGTCTCGGACATTGAAACCGTGTACGAGAAGCGCTGTGCCGGCCATATGCGTTACCTCATTCATTATTATCGATAAATTTATATTTTGTTTAATTTTTGATTTAAAAATTTTCAGAAAAAATCGTCCGATAGCATGCATCGCATCCCGCGCCGCCCCGCGCTATATAAAGGGGCCGGGGTTGGTCGATTTTTGATCAATCCCCGGATTTTTTGGGGACCAATTGATAATTTATCAATCGATTTTTCGTTATATCTCAAGCATTTAGGCTAAGAGCTCGCGCCTTCTAACCACTATCTTGGCTTCTATGCTGTTCCGCTGCGGGAATCTATCAGCGGTCACCATGCTGGTCCAAATCGCGATAGCGTGCGCGAGTCCATGCGAGCTAAATTAATTTGAATATAGGCTTTACCTATAATATTAATTAACGATATTATCCGTATTAACGCATTTTAATTTTTAACTCAATAAGGGGAATCAACTATGGATAACTTAAAAACCATTTTTAAAATTGCGGAGCATTTCGATGGAAAAATTGCGGGTTGTGACCGTCTATCTTTAGCAATGGATATAGACGCCGTGAATGACATAAACCCACTAAATCTAGAAGCGATGCTAAACGATCTAGATGGACCTCACACAGCGCATGATGTTTTTGGAATCGCTGCAAACTTCGATCGTAAAACTTTAACTTTACAGAATGGATGGACGCCACGATTCACGAAAGGACCACAATTTAACTAACCAATTAAAACTTCAAGGGGAATACTATGTATTACATATCAACGTTTGATTCTCAATTGCAGCTGTCGGCTGTTAAGAAGCGCCTGGCAGATTTTAAAGGAATCGAAGGCGCGAAATACCACGTTCGCACAACCCGACAAACCGATGGACTGCGAACCCTACCAGTTTACCAATTCACACAAGGTCGCTTGGTTAAGACTCGTGAATGGTCCGTGTTTAATCTTTGGAATCTATAAGGACCACTAAAGGGGAAAAACAATGTTTAAACTTAACAACATTAACAAAACCCAACTATTGCGCCTTGTACTTGACGGCGCGCTAACAGAGACCGGCAAGGAATGGGCAATAGAGAATATTGATTACTTGCTCAAACCTATGCGCTTACTCGGTAGTTCAAAGAAGGTCGAAAAAGGCGAAGCGCAAAAGATCATCACGAAAGTGATGTATCTATTCCCGCACAATGCGATATCGCTTATTACTTTATGTGCTGGCGCGAAAGGCGCCGGCTGCTGGCAAGGATGTCTTTATCAATCGGGGCAGCTCGGTATGCCAGTAGGACGCGATGCCATGGCAAAACGCACAGTTTTATATGTCCTATTCCCTAAGCTATTCAAAAAGGCGCTAATCAAAGAGATCAGAAAAGCGCACGCGAAGCATGGCAAAGCGCTTGCAATTCGATTGAATGGCACGAGCGATATAGACTGGTCCGATGTTATCGCTGCTAATCCTGAAACAATGCACTACGATTATACTAAGCTCTATAATCGCGTCCTAAAGAACAAGCTCCCGAATTATCATTTAACCTATTCAGGAAGCGCTTTTAATGCGCGTTCGATTAAGAACACTGCTAAAGCGATTAATGCCGGCGTTAATACTGCCATCGCATTTAATACCAAGAATCTAGAAGGCGAATTTAAAACTCCAAGCGAGCTAGATAACTTCGATACTACTGATTTGCGCTTCTTGGATAATGCCGGCGCTATTGGTGCATTAACTCGAAAAGGATCTAGCCGAGCTGATAGAGAAGCCGAGAATGAGAGAGAATCTTTTTTCTTCAATCCTGAATCATTCAAGAAATTAAATTCGCTAATCGCTAGCGACAAGGAGATAAGCTAATGCGATTAAATCTAAAATCACCTATTTTCTTTCCAGAATCGACGCTGAAAGAAATTACTGAACTAGTTGAAGCGAACAATCACAATGACGCCGTTTTTGTATTGGCCGAAGTTTTACAGAATAAAAAAGGCGTAAAAATAATGATTCATTTAAGCGCTATTTGTGAAGTTTACGGAGAAACCCCGGAAGCATTAATTTCAATTCGTAATGATGTTTTAAACGAATTACTACAGATTGCCGCTGATTATTATGATTCTGATATATCGGAACTACGGAACGCATTTTAAAGTGTATAGATTAAAGCGTACTAGTTCGACCTAGTGCGCTTTTTTATATGCGCTTAGTAATACGATTGCATATAAGCCGATTTAAGGGGCTCTAATTTTACCCCTACTATCGCATCAAGTAAGCCGAGAAAATCGCTTAGACGCGAGCTGAGAAGGTCGAAACAAGCGCTTTTTCTCTTTAATTGCCTATTTTCGGCCATTTAGCGCCGTTTATATGCTTTAACGCATTAACTAGAGGTAATACATTATGAAACCCTTAAAAGCCGGCGCAGCGCTTCTCATAGCGCTATGCGCTTACGCTTTCGCTAGTGGTTCCGATTATGAGACCGAGCGAGAAGCCGAGCGCCTATATATTGAGAACGTTTGCGTTCTCAAAATATGGCCCGATTATAAAAACATTAATCCATGCAACTAAATTTTTAGAGGTGATTCGATGGATTCACAAAAAATCGCTGATATAGCGAGAATTGCGCTCAAACTCGAAAAAGACAGCTTCGAGCAGCTTGTTGCGTATGCAACTATCGGCAAAATTCTCGTAGAACACTCCTTAGATGTTAGAAATTTTTCAAATAACGCTCCTGAAACGTTAGAGATTTTTAAAAATCAAAATCAGGAGTCATCGCCATGAGTATTCACTGGTCTAACAAATTGAGACTAAATTATGGAGCTCCCGGCAGAAACCCAGACAGTTTTGGACTTTCTGAGCCCCCAATTGATGAGAAAACTGACACAGAAGCCATTAACAAAGCTCGTAAATATTTTGATGAGTTCAACAATGCGTGCTCAATATCTTCACGGCATGTATTAGCGTTCATCCATCACGATGGGACTAACATTCCCTTCACTGATTTGAAAAATGAAGAACTAAAGGCCAGAATGGCTGCCGGTCATTGTCTGCACTACACGGCAGCGGGAATTTTGGCACTCGAACTCGATAAGAAACTGGAGCACTTGCGCGATGACACATCCGACTGACAACGTGACACTCTCACCTACGGAACAAGCTAAGATCTTAGAAGGCTTCAACACCGTCTGGAAAAGAGAGAAGACAAACAGAAAGCTCAAGCAATCAGACATAGCGGAAGCCATGGGAATGCGCCAGGCGAGCTTTTCGGGATACCTGAATGGCAAGACTCCGATATCGATGAAATTCCTGATAAGGCTCTGTAATGTCCTCAGAATACCACCACAGGACATCTACCCGCCCATCTCTGAGCTCTTACCTAATCGAAGACACTCGACTGTCAAATGGAAAACCTCAGACGCTATCACTGAGTTCAACGATGTGCTCATCTATAACCCTAGCATTGAGTGGACCTCTATAGTGGTCGATAAGCCCATCTCATGGAAGCTCGTCAATGGTGACACAATGCGGGCTCCTGAAGGCTCTACACTTGCATGTCTTGAAATTGAAGAAGACGGCCAATGGTCTTGGAATAAGAAAATTAAAGCTGACAATTTTGTGGTCCAATTTCAAGGGAGCTCGGAGTGGACTGTCGTTAATCGATTACATTATGCGGTCTTAGCAGAGGACAATGCACTTGTTAAGGCATTCATTTTGATGGGAATCAGACTTTTATAATAAAAAGTTTGCAGACTCAAACTTATTCTGTAATGATTCGGATATAGGGATTCCCTATATGCAGTTAATTTTTATGTCAATGGGAGGGACATCAAGATGGATCAGTTAATCGATGAACTTTGCCTGACTGATATAGAGAGCGGAAACGCTGAATTACTTGAAGCACAGTCACAATATCCTTTAATTGAGATATCTAAAGCGACGCACGGAATTCAAATAGGGGGTCTTATGCACACCTATCCAGTGTTCTTATCAGATATCTACAATACTTTGTGCGATACACAGAATAAATTACTTTCAAAAGAACAAGAATTGAATAATTTGCAATGAAATATGTATTAGATAATTTATTTTTATCAATAAATAAGTATTTATTTATAATATTAGCTTTGCTAATATCCGATCAACTCATTTGGTGGATAATCGTATGGCTTAACATATAGTACCTAATGAGTTTATCAAGAAGGCCGACTATTAGATCGTTACTCTTATCCTATAAGTGGGCCTTTTGGAAAAGAGAGAGGGGTAAAGCCGATGACAACCGGCTTTAAAAAATGAGTCACGGCAGCAATTCTCTGGAAACTGCCAGAAAGGGGATAAACGCGAAATGAAGAAAGCAAGCACTATGCTCGCAATGCTTCAAGAGCTTGACAGTCATACCGATGATAGAGGTGGCAGCCAAGCTAAATTCTTAATGTATTTGGCTAAGAATCATCCAAAGCCAGTACTCTTGAAAGATGCCGAGGAAGCATTGAGCCTTACACAAGGGCAAGTTAGTCGAATAGCGAGAGACTTTCATTCAATTAACAGTGAGGGACAGCCCGGTAAAAACCTAATTGATATACAATTTGATCCATATAGTCCTCGCACTAAATTGATAACACTTAATAAAAATGGCGAAGCAGTATTAAAGAAAATTTTCAGCTAAACGATAATCTCCAAGCTAGCAGTAAGAATTGTAAGTTCGCTAGCCTAAGTAAATGCGTTTCAGTTAGCGCATTATCGTTTAAAACAAGGGGTTGAGAAGGTAAGTTAAAGCTTAATGTCGCTCAAACCGATGGGCAATTGGTTAAAAGCCAACTGCTCTACCGACTGAGCTAACGGCCCACAGGTCGCGCATTATCTACTTCTCAGTCCCCAGACACAAGGGGAAAAACAATGGACTTCACTCAAGGATCCATCTTAGCGTTAAAACCGAGCGGTGAGAAGGTCGTATATCGCGACAAAACCTACCCAAATCTAGAGCTAAGAGTCTATAAAAATGGCACTAGAAAATTCTACTATCGCTCCAGAAATAAAGCATATCAGAAAGATGTACCGCTAGGCGAACACCTAGCTTCTGTCTTACCTATCTATGATGCGCTTTTTAACATACGTCACCTTCCACCTAATCCGATTAGTGAGGCTACAGTGGTAAATCTGTTTAGAGATAATGCAACTATTCACACACTCAAGCAGCGATTTATTCGAGATTATGCCTCAGTGCATTTGACTGAAGACACTGTCACTACATATACCAAATATATTAATCGCTTAATTGTCTATGTCGAGGACCGAAAGTCACACCTAGCGACTCACATCTGTGGCTTCGAGGATGCTCAAGATGTCATCAGGGACTTCATTGAGACTGTCGGCCAGTACACACCTACAACAGCTAACAGAATGGCATCTTGCTATTCAAAGATGTTCAACTTCGGAATCGACAAAAGGATTGTCTCTCACAACCCAGCGACTAAGATTCCTCGCAACAAAGAGAAGGCAAAACATTTCTTTGCTAACGATGAACAGCTTAGTCAATATTTTGACGTTTTTAATGCGTCACAATGCAACCCTCGGACCCTTGATGCGCTCCGATTGATTTTACTTACTGGGCTAAGAACTATTGAGATCAGATCTCTCACGAGAGACATGATTGACTTCTCAAGTCAGAGAATCCATATGCCAGGCGAGTTGACGAAGAATGGTCAGCCACTATTGGTTGCCCTTCCGAGAGCTGCTTTTGAGATACTCAAGCGCAACTGTGTTGATTTGATCGGTACATCTAGAGTATTCCCTTATGGAACGCATGCGTTACATCAAGCTTGTACTCGAATGACATCAAGAGCTGGGCTCCGAGCAACTCCACATAGCCTTCGTAAGATATTTGCCACGCAGCTAGCTATGTTAGAGACAAGAGATGTTGTTATCTCAAGTGCTCTTAATCATATGCCAGAAGGCGTCACAAAGAAGCACTATAACTTTTATCAATATGAGACGGAAAAGCGATATGCCGGGGAAAGGTTAGCCGAAAAATATCAATCACTCGGTTTCTAAAGGCCCACTAC
>VTLG01006110.1_pt1 | contig 23214 bp, 11 predicted proteins | sample 4694571 | NCBI WGS metagenome assembly VTLG01 (sample SAMN12604809, study PRJNA352737) | marine metagenome | biome: ENVO:00000447; feature: ENVO:00000209|ENVO:00000569|ENVO:01000036; material: ENVO:00002151; isolation source: viral sequences binned using virsorter ...
CATATTTAGTATTTTTTCTGAATTTTCTGCTACAGCACCTACATTTACTGGAAGTATTGGCATTTTCATTACATTCTCAATAACATTTGTAAACATTGTTCTATTTTCTTTTATCGTTTCATCTCTAAAGTCAGCAAGAGTATCGGTTGTACTGATCTGTTCTTTTGTATTTTCCATTAATAATAGTGGTAACCATGTTACTGCACATCCCCATTCATCAACTCGTTCTCCTGTCTGTGGATGAGTACCACGAACTTGTGTAAACCAAGAACATTGTAATTGAATACAGTCTTTACCAATTAAAGGACAGAATTTTCCTGATTCTAATTTCATACCTTTACTTTTTAATGTAAGTATACCATGTAATTAGTTATATGTCTATGCTTTCTTCTTACAGACATTAACACCAAGGTATTTTATATTCATTTGAATATCGTGATTGTGGTTACCACCACCAGCAGAAAGATAAATACCATTCGCCATCGTGTTTGGAGTTCCAGCACCATATTTAGGACCTCTATCTGATGTTCTAAAGGTATTGAACCTACCTCTAGATGGCCAACCCTGAGTACTAGCTCCTTCACCATGATCAGTGGGAAATCCTGCCTCATGTTTGTGTTGAGCACCCTGAGATACATCTAGTGCCCTATTTCCTGTGGTAAAATCTGTGTTGAGTTTACTCTGAGTAGTATGAGAACCACCACTGAATGAGTAACCACTAGCACTATTATAAGAATAAAATAAAGCTTGATTATACTTAGAACCTTCTTCCCTTTTCCATCCAGTAGGAATACTAGATTGTTGGAATAAAAGCCTTGTATTTGTTGCAAATTCAGACCAACCAGATTGATTCCATGTTGGAGTTACCCATTTCCATCCACTACCAGTCCTTTCAATCACCTGACCAGTAGAACCATAATCACCACCCCATGTGCAGAAATAAGCCAGCTGTTTAATGTAACTCACAGAAGTATCATTGTCTTCTCTATATCTTAGACCATTATTATTCGGTATTCTTAAATCCTGATAAGTATTTGATCTAGAACCAACAAATGTCACATACTGCCAAATACCATTACTATCATTCCATTTGTTAGTCTTCACCTTATCAGCATTACCAGAATCTGGAGGATCAATGAATACCAAACCAGTTGGATTAGAACTATCTTGTACTGCTACTAATTTACCCCTATTTGAGCTACCATATGAACTTGGAGTATCGTCAAGATCAAGAAAATCGAGAGCACCACCCGAACCACTACCATCCAGAGCTATGTGAAATCCTTGGTCGCCACCACTATTATCAGTGTTAGTAAGTTTTATACCTGTACCAGCCTTAATATGAATCTTGGGGGTTAGATCTGTTGGATTGTTATTTGTCCTTCTAAGATATATTGAACCAGCTCCACTACTACCATTAGTTCCAGTAAAACGTAATTCAAAGTTATTACTGGCAGGAGGAGATGGTGCATCTGCAGCATTAATTGTAAATTGACCATCATCTTTATCACTAATTGTTATATTATTTCCTGCATTTATAGTTACGTGGGTTACTGCATTGTCACTACCTGTTAACTTAATCTTTCCATAACCACTATTTACTCCACCATTAACAGCATCCAAACTTAATCCATATGTTGTATTGGAACCTGTCTGAGCACTACTCCATACTGGATTACCACTAGCATTAATCGTTAATACCTCATTCAATGCTCCACTATCATTATCCGTATCATATAACTTATTTCCAATGACAATATTAGATGCATTTAACTTTTCATCTTTTGGCTCAACATATAACCATCCATCAGTTCTTAATCTTTCATAAGATATATTGCTATCAGTAGAATTTCTTTCATTATTATTACTATTAACAAATGTCAAATAATGAGCACTATTAATTGTGCTACCAATCTTATCAGTTGCTACATACTTGGCATTGGTAGCAGTAACAGCTCGAAGTGCATCATTTGCATCAGTAGCCGTACCTTGGAAAGCACCATTAAATGTCACTGCATAAACATTGTTCCATCTCTTGTTAGCTGTACCAAGATCATATGATGCATCAGTAGTTGGTCTGGGATATCCCTTAAAATCAAACCAAGATTTGTTTTGACCATTTGTAACATTTTGTCCTGCTTCATTCCAAAGATGGATCTTTAATGCTTCGTTATAAACTTCGTCCTTGTTTTTAATATTAAAAGTTATATTCCCTGTATGTTTCAGACTATTATAAATTCCAAAAGTACCGTCAGCACCACCACTACTAGTAATATCTCCATTAGCAGAATCAGCTCCAATAAGATTAAGTGATCCAGTTATCTCAACATTATTTTCCTTTACTTCCAGTGTTAAAGCATCATGATGATATAATTTAGTACTAGTAGAATCAGCAGTGATTAATTTTTTATCACCTGCCGAACTACCCTCAACATCTCTAGTGTGGACATTAAAACTATCAGTTCTAATGTAAAGAGGTTTATCACCTACAGTAGTTCTTATAACTGATTCATCATCTGAACTATTATAAAATATAGATAATTTTCCATTAGCATCTTCATCATTTCCACCAATCTCTAGATTTTTATTACTTAAAATATGTGTTTTATCTTTGAATGTAGTTACACCAACAACTTCTAAAGCAGCAGTTGTTGTAAAACCAGTAACATTAAGATATTGAACTGTTAAAGAACCTTGTGATTCTACTACACCATCACTACCAAGATTAATTTTATTAGTTTTAACTTCACCAACAGCTAAAATTTTATCATTACCATTAAGAGCTGTAGCATCTGATGCATTTCCCTCATATCCAATGGATACATTACCATCTTCGGAAACTCGCATTCTTTCCTTAATACCTACACCATCACCACCTTCTGTTGCGATGACAAAATTTGATACATTACTTGTTCCAGCATCAAGATTTAATAATCTTACATCTCCATCATTTGTATTTCTAAGTTCAATACCATGAAATCTATTGGCTCCAGTACCAGTATCACTAATTCTAACCAATCCATTTGCTGAAATTCCAGCTCTGGAATCAACAGCAGTTAGATCCGTTTCAACTTCAATATATAAAGCTGTTTGTGTAATTGCATCATTAGCATTGATTGGAGAACTATCATTCTTAGAAATTTTTACAGATCCTTGATTATCAATAGTAAGTCTTGCTTTTGGTACAATAGAATTGATTTTAGTGGTATAAAACTCCAAATATGTGGAATAACTACCAGTGCCCCAATTAGTCTCTGCTTTGGCATAAATTCCTGCTGAATTTGCCCACACATTATTTGCAGGTGTTCCATGGAACACAATAGATCCCAGTTCTTGATCTGCTAAAATAGAAGTACTATTCCTACCTAAATTAATTCCCACACCTATAGAAGTTGTTGCTTCTATTACAGAATTATCTTCACTAGAAGAAATTGGACCAATATAAGAAGCATCTCTTAAAAGTAATTTACCAGAATTAACATCAATACATGCTGTAGTTGATCCAACACCAACATTAACATTACCCTCAAAAGTAGAAATACCAGAATTGATATTATTATCATCAATTCTATCAACTTGAAGATACTCTATTTTTACACTATTAGTTTCAATGGCATTCTCAGTATTAATATTTTCTGCATAAATCGTTTTCCATCTATTTTCTGACTTACCTAAATCTTGTCCTTTTTGAGTGTTGGGATAAACAACTCCACTGCCATCAATATTAAGTCTTGCTCCTCCAGCAACTCCAAAAATAAGACTACTATCTGTACCATTCTCAGATTTAATATATTGTAAATCAGGATCTGCGTCTTTACCAAGTCCTAAGATTACATTATTATTCTCTTGAGAATTTATGTAAAATAATGCATTTCCTGCATCAGATCTTATAAATCGTGCTACTTTATCTCCATCATGCTCAACATATAATCTGTAGGTTGGATTATCAAGTCCAACACCAATATTACCATCATTACTAATAACCAGTCTATTAGGAGTACCATCTGATTTGTTATCTTTTATGTAAAATACATTAGGATTATCATCTATTCCAACTGACCATGATTTATTTGAAGATGTTTCATATAATGTTAAATTAACATCAGAACCAACCAATTCCACCTTAGAATGTGGTGTTGTGGTTCCCAATCCAACATTACCACTCTCATCTATACGAAGTCTTTCATAATAACCTTCCTTTGAAAATCTTTGTTTAATAGCAAACTCTGATTTAAAATCAGTAGTGTTGATAGAATTAAATGATATGTCACCTTGCTTATTAGTATTAGCACCATTAATAAAGTGTAATGAATTGTATGTTCCTGCACCATTATCTAAATTTACAAATTCAAAATCAGTTTCTGATGGTTCACCTCTTCCACTAGATATTCCAGAATAAATTGTATCATCAGTTTTAGTAACAGTAGCAATTCCACTAATCACAAGCCAGGCAACATTTACGTCATCAGAAGTTATTGTACCACCAGTTAAATTAAGAGTATTACCCCAAATAGTACCCCATCGATTATTAATGGATCCAAAATCTTGTGATCCATCTGTAGTGCCTGGTGTTGTATTTCCAGTCTTATCAATACGAAGTCTTTCTACATTTCCATCCGTAGAGAATCGCATATAATTATCAAGAGGATCATCACCACTCTCACCATGCACATATGTAATAGAACCCATCCTATTTTCAGTTCCAGTAAATCCATCACCAAAATAAATATTACCTGTTTTATCAGTTCCTGAAAAAATGGTTAGACCATTATGTCCTAAAGTACCATCATATAGTACTAATTTCCTTGCACTTGAATGAGCATTCTCTGTATTATTAGTTCCAATACCAACATTCCATGTTGATGTTGCAGCAATACCAATTCTTGGATTAGAACCACCAACATCAGCATAAGTTCCAAGTACTTCTTCTATACTAGAACTATTATGATTAACGGTTAATGATAATGTATGTGTTGCATCTTCTCTAGCTGTAAGTGTTGCTGCATAATTATCATCAGTATATCCACCTACTACTGATCTAATAGATCCTACAACATCTAATTGTACATCTGGATTGTCAGTTCCAATACCTAGATTGGAAAAAATATTTACTTCAGAATTAAAAGTACTAATACCTGTTACAGTTAAACCTGCACCTAATGTAGTAATGCCAGTAGCATGTAATAATTGAGTAGTTAATGCAGTTCCTACAGTAAGAAATTCAAATGATCCTTGATCATTTGATATAGCACCGTCTACTGTTATACCTTTAGCATACAAATGTTTCCATTTTTGTTCGTTAGAACCTAAATCATATTCTTCAGTTTGTGCTGGTTTAAAATCACCATGTGCAGTTATTCCAGTTCCTATCTGAACATCAAGTAAACTTGTACTAACTCCACTATCATTTGTAGATATAAGAGAAATTCTTGCAGAATCAAGATATCTCTTATTGTAAATTCCAAAAATACCATCATCTCCACCATCACTTGTAATATCACCATTACCAGTACCATCATTCCATGGAGTTGATCCTATAGATATTCCACCAAATGCTGTTATACCACCACCAACTAATACTCCTTCATTAGTAGTTTCTATTGTTTTAACATTATTATAAAATAAAGTAACTCCAGCTCCTACACCAAATTCAGCAAGTTGACGAGTATAATCATGATTACCTAAACTAATTCCCGTTTGAGATCCTATTTTAAGTATTCCCGTAGAGCCACTAACCGTTTTATTTGTAATATAAGTGGTAGCATCAGATGATTGATGATGAATTTCTAAATCACTATGAGTACCCCATATAAATTTTATATCATCTTCTGCTTTTAGATAATCCTCAGACTTATCCCACGTAAGTTGTACATCAGGATCACTTCCACTACCATGAAATTGTACATCAGATTTAAGGTCAGCAAGATTTGTTACTGTTAAATTTTGATAAGTACCAGAAGCTGCTCCAATATCTTGATCAAGAAATAAATTCCCACCAACATATAAGTCATCAACAAATGTTCCTACTCCTACGAATGTAGAAAGACCCGTTACATATAATTCTGCAGTGCTAGTAACACCTATTACTGAAACACCCGCTCCAGTGGTTCTTAACCTTTCTAGTCCATTATAATATAAAAGAGCTCTTGCTTTATTACCACTATGTAACTTTAATAATGGTTTCCAATCTTCACCAAAGAATTGGAATGCTCCTGGTCCACCTCCACCATCTGACTTAAATATTAATCCACCTGATCCTTTCTCTTTAATTAGTGAACATCTAGTATTATCAGTAATATCATCTCCATTATTATCAACTTCACCTTTAAGTTCAGCTGTATGATATATTTCCAAATCATTTCCATCACCAAATGTTGCTTTTGATTCATCATAAAACTTAAGTCTATTATTAGACTTATCCCAGAAAACTGATGTAACACCAATATTACCATTAAATTTTACATTATTTGAAAAACTAGCTATACCAATAAATGTTGACATTCCAGCAACAGTTATACTTCCACCTACACCAACATCAGTTGCACTAATTATACCAACAGTAGAAATTCCAGTTGCTTCAAAATGTAATGTTTTTAATTGTTCTGTTGCTTCAATATATTTTCCACTAACTTGTTCATTATAAATATTCCCCGTGTTATGTATATCACCATTCACATACAAATCACCACCAGTAGTGGTAGTACCACCAGCAGATGCTAAAGTAGTAACACCAGATACAGTTAAATCATCACCTACAAATAACCTTTTATCAATACTTGCTCCACCAGCAACTCTAAATGCTCCTGAAGATGATCCATAATCAGAATCAGTAACATTATCGATAGTGGTTATACTATCAATATCAATAGTAGCCAAAGCAGGTACTTTTAAAACAAGATTACCTAATGTAGATTCAATAGTATTACCATCAATTGTAATATTATCTACAACCAATTTTGCAAGTGTTCCAATGCCAGTTACATCTAACTCTTCTGTTTTTAAAAGTGATACTGATGTAATACCAGCAGTGGTAATACCCAATACAGTGTAAGTACTATTAAGTGAAGTAGTTGTTGCAGTCTCATTAATCGTAAGATTATCTGCTGTAAAAGTTAGTGCATTAAATATATCCGATTCTAAAGTTCCATTTATTTTTACTCCATTATTAACAGTTTCTAATTTTTTAGCTCCTCCATAAAATAATTCTACACCTTGATCATGAAAAGCAGCAATATATGTTTGAGATGAACCTGCATTTTTTGCTACAAATTCATCCGATAAAATTTGTAATGGATATGTAGTTCCACCATCAATTTTACTTGCAGTCCCATCATGAGACAGTTGCAAATCACTACCACTTCCTATACCTAATATTGTATGATCCTGAAATTCTAAAACACTAGTATTCCTATCCCAAAGAATATCTTTTCCTTCTGTTGTTCCATCAAATTTTACGTTATTGATAAATGTTGTTATACCTGCATATAAATTATCAGGATTTAATTGAGAAAATGTACTAACTCCAGAAAATATAGTATTACCTCTAACATCTAATAGTCTATCAGGTAAAGTTGTTCCAATACCAACTCTATCATTTCTCCAAACAAAATTAGGTGCTCCATCAACAAGTCCAGTAGTACCATGAAATTGAACTTCATAAAAAGTTCCACCAGCACCAGATTGAACTGCTCCAGCATTTTGCCATTCAAGACCATAGGCACCCTTAGTTAAAATATTCGTTATATTTCCTGGATTATTATAATAATCAAAAATTGTTTCGGTAATTCTGGTACTACCAACAATATGAAGTTCTGTAGATGGAGTAGATGTTCCAATACCAACCGATGCAACCCCTACCGTTGAATTATCATATACAAATAATGAAGTAGCACCAAAATCTCCATCATTATTAAACATAAGTTCATGATCATTACCAATTGGTGCAAATGTGACTGTAACTGCAATACCAGGATCAGGAAGTCCAGTATTATCTCCTATAGCAGTTACAATATTTCCTTTAAAATCTAATTGTGTAGTACTACTAGGTCCACCAACAAGTGATCCCTCTTCAAAAACACTAATAGCACCAGGTATTAATCCACCACCAAAAGGAACCCAATATCTATTTGTAGGGTTTTCATCTCCATATACAGATACTATCTGCATTAAATCACCAGTAGGCATACTTCCTTCATCACCAACTGGAGATAAAGGAATTGCCAAGCTTGGTTCAGCTTGATTTAAATTTAAATATTTCCTTCTATCTTCTGTATATCTAGAAGTTAATTTGGCTCTACCACTAAGATACTTTGGCATATTATACTGTTGAGTTTTCTAGAATACTACAAATGAATTCCATTTGGAGAGGTCCGACCATCCCTCCTGCTGTAGAAACACCAACGTAAGTAGAAATTGTGTTTACACCAACAACATCTATACCTAAAGTATCTCCGTATACTGGGTCAGAAGGTCGTGGATATTTATGTTCTGTAGCATAATTATCCTGAGAGCATTTAAATGTCAATGAGTTATTAGCAATATTAATTGTACTTAAAGCTCTTTTAACCCCATCTGCAACTCCACTTACAAATGTGTGAGGTTGATTAACTATTGATTTTCCTACAAATAAACTAATACTAGTTGTAGTTGTAGATCCAATAGATATTGGTTGATTATAATATGGATCAGTTGGTCTGGGATAATAATGTTTACTAGCATAATTATCTTTATCACAAGTAAATACTATTGATCCATTTACAAGTTTAATAGAATCAGATGCAACTTCAACTCTATTAGGAACAGCACTCTGAAAGTAATGAGTAGTTATATTAGATGAAGGAGTTATATTAACTTCAATTTGATTAGCATTCTTGTATGTTACATGTAACCATTTCTTACTCTCAGGGTCATATGGTCTAGGATAATCATGGTCAGATCCCTGACTATCTTGATCACAACGGAATCTAAGAGATAAATCAGCAATTCTAATTCTATCTCCAGTATGTAATCCATGACTATTAATTGTCAATTCTAATAATCCAGATCCTGGAGTAAAGTCTGCATCAGATACAGTTAAATTTGAAGGTTGTGGTCTATTAATATTGTAACCAGATGGTAAAGTTAATACCAGCTCACCTGTTTGACCATTGTAACTAGCAGCTGATGGTGTATATTGACTTATAATTGATGATCCAACATTTAAAGTTACTTTATTTGTTCCACTCAAATCTACAGTACAAGGTATCTTTCTACTCCAACCTGTATCTCCATTTGTATTAGGATAAGTTGAAGTATCTACCATAACAGGATCAGTTGCTCTTGGATAACTATGATTAGTAGCATGACTATCCATTGCACATGAAAATACTAATGAATTTACAGCAATATCAATTTCATCACTTGCACTTAATCCAGAAACAGTATTAAGAGTTAATTCCAATTCCCCAGTACCTGCATTATAAGTTCCTGCTGATACGTTATAAGTTGTTCCCGTAGAACTAGAATCTCTTACAGCAGAAGTAACAGTTCCACCTGTCCAAGTATGAGCATAATTTCCACCAAAAACTATAGCATTATTAGTTACGTCTTGTCCTGTTACAAATTGATGTGCATAATTACCTTTACCAGTACCAACACCAACTTCAAAAGTACTTCCACTTACATTAGATATTGGTAAAAAATTACCTCCTGCAGGATCAGTTTCACGAGGATATGACTTTTGTTTATCCGAACCTGTAGCACCACCATATGTACATTCAAATAAGAGAGAATTATCATTAAATTTAACAAATTCACCATTCTGAAATGCTGGACTTGGTGTACCAACAACTGTAACTGTCATAATCCCTGAAAGTGGATCATAAACAGTACCAGTAGTTGCTTGATGTGTTGTAGGACTTGATAACCCATGACTAGGTATAGTTAAATTTAAAATACCACTCTCTGGATTATAATCAGCATTAGTTGGAGTAAATGGTCCCAATACTCCACCAGTAACACTAATAGCACCTATATCAGATCTTACAAATCTATGAAATGCTGGTCTATAAACATGAGGTAAATCATTAACTATACCAACATCAGTAATAAATGTAGTATCATTTAAAACTTCGTCTATTTTAAAAGATGCTTGTGGTGTAGGAAAAATTGAAGTTGTTAAACCATAAGTTCCAGTACAGGTAAATGCAACACCTGCCATTGTAATTTCATCATTTAATGAAAATCCATGAGGACGTAAAGTTCTAACGGTAGCAATTCCTGTAGTACCATCATAAAGAACGTTCATTATAGTTCCAATTCCAGTCTGAACTCCAGAGAGAACAATAGAATCTGAAACAATTGCAGTTCTTTCTAAAACTAATCTACCATCAACTAAAATTAAAGCATCATTAGGAGGTACTTCCGCATCTCTTACAATTCTATTATTTCTTTCATTACCTGCTGTTCTTGTTGCTACACTAGTTCTTCTATGTGTAAAGGTAACTGTTGGATATGATCCTCCTATCCCAACATTAGATACTTGAGCATAAAGAACAATAGCAGATGTTCCAACTGGAGCTGTATAAATTGTCTGTTCACCTGGTGCAACTGGAACTGCGAGGGTTAAAAATTTATTAAGTGGTGCGACTGCCATATTTTATCTCAATGCTAGTATTAATGGTGTAACTTCTGCTTGAATTGCTCTACTGAAGTCTCTACCACGAATTGTGGCAGTAGTTTGATCAACTTGAATTCCCTCACCAATATCAAAATTACCTTTTTGATCCGTAGAAGTAAATGGTATTTGTGCACCTTCCGAAGCAACAATTTCATTATCTTTTATGGGTAGAGCACCTTGAAGGGGTGTCGATCTATTTATGTCTGTACCCGTGCCAACATATTCAAAAGAGTGAGAACTTGTCAGGATACGACTAATTCTTTGCAATGAGAATTCATCACCAGGGAATAATTGATAAGGAATAAATTGAGCAAATGTAAGTGTACATATTCCAACAGAATTATTAGTAGCAGGAAAAGTAGGTGCAGGTGTCGCATCAGTTGCTGAGTCAATGGTATAGAAAATAGGTTCCATCTGTGCAGATGCAATACCAGTATTACCCTCAATATCAACTACAATATTTTGAGATGGAAGATAATTTCTACCACTAGCAACAACATTAACAGATGTAATTCTTCCAGTAGCATCGACAGATGCACTAGCTTCTGCAATAATTCCTTGTGGTCCTTTTGGTTCTTGTGTACCATCAGCATCTCTAATAATAACACCTGGAGGATCTATTGGACTATATCCAGTAACATTAGCTCCCGTTTCAATTACAATTTTATCAAGTTGTTGCAATGGTTCTGTAAGAACTCCACTTCCCAAAGCATCTGGATAATTATCTAAATCAATTTTAAAGAATAATGCTTGTCCATCAAAAGGTCTTCTAGCATTACCAGATGTATCAAAAACATCTGCACAAACAATAGTATCAGTATCAGCCTCAGTAGCAGTAATAAAATCTCCTGCAGGATCAGTATTACTGACAAAACCAGTAAATTGTGTAGATCCTAATCCAACAGCAACTAAACCAAAATTACCAAATGAAGAGTTGGAGTTTGTTAAATCACATTGTCCACCAGTACCAGCAAAAATAGCAATATCGCAGTTAATCGTAAATATAGAAACCAATTGAGCATATCCATCATTTGTAAGTGATACACCTACTCCAGCTTCATTATATTGAGTAAATGAATCACAAACCATAGATTTAAGATCTTGACCAAAAGTTAATGCAGTGGCATTATCACCATCAATTTTCATACCAATACTCTCACACATAAAGTTTGTGCAGTTTCTTACATATGGACTCTTATATCTTTTACCAGAAGGAACAGAAAATGGACCTGGCTGTAAATATCCAGATGCTGCAGTATCTGGACCTGCAGGTGGAGGAAAAGCAACTGCACCTGCTCCCTTATGACTAGTATATTTTGTCTGCCCTGTAAAGTTTACATTCTCTACTAAACAACCATTTCTAACATGAACAACGTCCTTTGTTGGATTATTTGGAATAATAGTTACAAGTCTTAAATCCTCACCCGTAATTGAAACATCAGTTCTAAGACCAATTGGATTATTCTCATAATAAACACCTGCTCTAACTTTAATAGTATCATCTTCATTTGCTATAGATGCAGCAGCACCTACACTTGCTTTAGCATCACCTTCTAATAAACCACTATTAGCATCATTACCATTTTTAGTAACCCAAATAGTTCGTTTAGTTTGAACACCAGGAGGTCTCCATGATACACCAGTTCCTACACTAGATAAACGCCAATCAGTTTGTCCTACTCCAGGACCAGATATATTTCCAGTAACATCAATTAAACTTGAATCTAATTCTACATTACCTTTAAATGTGGAAGCAGTACCCACATTTAATCCAGATTGAATTCCAACACCACCAGTAACTACCAATGCTCCAGTAGTAGGAGAAATTGATGGAGTATCATCTTCAATAACTACTTCCTTTCCAGTATATACATTTCTTTCAATACTAAGACCACCTTTGATTAAAACAGAAGATTGTGATGATGAACCACTAGAATCTGTTGTATCATTAAATGTTGCTACATTAGCTACACTAAGTGTACTCTTAAGTGTTGTGGCTTGATCTACCTCTAAAATACTATGAAGAGTTGTATCACCATCTACATCCAATTTCTGATTTAAAAATGTATCTCCATCTACATCTAATTGTGCTTTTAAAGTGGTATTATTATCTACATTTAAAGTTCCTCCAACATCTAAGTCTGCAGTTGGATTATTATTCTTAATTCCAACCTTAGTCATCCTAAAGATTGAAACTTCATCATCACCTGCACCAGATTCTTCATATCCCCAATAATCTTTAGCTCGTATTCTAGCAATACCAGTAGGATTATCTGGATCAGGTAAAGCTTCTATGGTATTTGTACCTATTCCAAGACTGTTTAAATCAGTGAAATTAATAGCAAAGAAAGTTTGAGCAGTACCAGTTTTTGGAAGATATGTAGAATCATCTTGAACATACAATCCAATCAATTCATCTGCTTGTGCTTCAATCCACCGAATACCAGTTCCATCCATGTTCAAATAATATCCATTTACACCTGGAGAATCAGCAGCATCATAAAGATGACCTTTTATTCTTGCACCACCTTTAACATCTAATCTTATTGGTTTTCCAGTATCATAATTACTAAATGAACCAAGAGATGATGTTCCTATACCAACTCCACCATCTCTATCAACAAAAACATATTTTGAAGATCCACCTAAAAGTGGATTACTCTCCCTCCAAAACTCATTGAGTTGAAGTCTATGTGCTGGTCCGTCATTCTGGCTATAATTTATACGACTTACACTACCAATACCTGCTCCAATATTACCTGTACTACCAACAACAACAGAACTACTACCACCCTGATTAATATGCAGCATTACAGAATCATTAATTATTGGTGGAGGACCTGGTATAATATCTGCACCAGTTGCACGTCCTGGATTTAATTGGCCTATTCCAATTCCACCAATATCATCTGCATCAACATAAGGTTTTACTAATAAATTAGGTGTACCTACTACATCATCGGCAAAATAAACACCCTTTAATGTTTTTATAGCATATTCACCTGCATCAGTTCTTCCAATAGCAATTCCAGGATAACCATGTCCATTTGAGTCCCTTGCATGAGCATCATCAATATTCAATATCTTATCATACTTCCAATAACCGGGAGCTTCTTCTGGATCAACCCAATACCTATCTCCTATTTTTAATCTAGATTCTGGTTGAGTAGTTCCAATACCAACACCAGTAGAAGTTATATTTAAAACAGATTTATTAGTTAGTACCCCACTGGGATACCCAATATTAGTAGATATTCCATTTTCAGTTCCAATTTCATGAGGAACAAATGCTATACTTCGATTATTTTCTCCACTACTATCACCAAAAGGTAGAATAGTAACACCTTTATATACATCACCCGCAGTACCTCCAATTCCTATACTAGCAGTAGTATTAATTTGTAATCTATGTAAATCGGGATCAGATGTTGTAGGAAGACCAACAGTTGTTATTCCTTGAAGATCAGTATATCTCAGAACTGTTAGATCTGTAGTTGTAATAATACCAGAAACAGTTAAATTATCTCCAATTTGAACTCCACCACCACCTTCTGCAGATGATGCTTGCCCAGCTCTTAAAGCACCTGAAACTAATATATCTTTTAAAAAAGTTACATTCTCGTTAAATTGTGCCTCATTACCAGTTACTGTTATATTATTAGCCATTTATGATGTTCCTCCTGGTCTACCACCTGGCCATTGTTTATCAATTTTTGCTTGAATACTTGCCTCACGTTGCTCATGAAAAGTCTTAGTATTGTCTTCAGAACCAATACCATCAACAACAGGTCCTGATAAAAATTGATCATCATCTCCAGGACTTTTCAAATAATCTGCACCAACATAAGTTGGTGCATATATTCTTTCAATCCAACTTCCTGTAGCATGAACTAAATTGCCAAGAAGAGCACTTGCACTAGCTTTAATACCCTTAAGAGTAACATTCTGTCCAGCATTTAATGAAATATTTTTTCCTGCCTTTAAATCAATATCACCATCTGCCTGTAATGCAATATTTCCTCCTTTAATTAATATATCACCATTTTCAACTACTGTAATTGTAATATCCCCTTTTGCAGAAGAAATTTTAATACCCGTATCTGATGAACTATTTTTTGTTCCTGCTACAATTTCTATTGTTCTTTCATTATGAACCATAAAAGTCCCTTCTTGACTTAAAGCAGTAAACTGGTGAATTTCGTCATCAGTAAGACCATATTGTATCCATGCATTAGGACCTCTTTCCCCAGTTTGAGGATTGTTTACATCAATCCTAAACTTAGATCCACGACTATCTATATCTCGTCGTTCCCAATTTTGATCAGGTTTATCTGCCATGTTAACTTACACAATCTATAATTTGTATTATTTCTCCTTGTGGAGTAAGTGGTAGTTTTCCTATAATTGGTTTAATTAAAGCACCACTTCCAGTTAATGAAACTATATTTATTTTAGGTATATTAGAAATTTCAATACTATTTATTGGTATTGCGGATATAATTTTTCCATTAGATATACTCACACTATACTCAGTATTTCCGTCAGTTACTACTGTATCATCACCATAACCACTTCCAGTGTTAATAATATGTGTTTTTGTAACTCCTATTGGAATTTCATCAGAATTTATTGCATCATCTTCGTTAATACTATTACTAGATATGGGATAATTTTCACCTTCAGTTATCATATTAACTCCAGTAATTTCACCATAAGTAGGAGAACTTGGATCAAAATCAACTATTGCTCTACCAACAGCACCATATCCCAATTTACAAGGATCAACAAATTCAATCAGAGGAGGAGCAGAAAAATATAATGCTCCAGGATCTGTAATTTCAACACCAATAATACTTGCTGTTCTTGTTACAGATGCTGTAAGATCAGATAAACCTGCAGTATTATCAACAAATCCACCCAAAATAGCTCTAGCTGCTCCACCGATACCATCACCACCAAATATCTGAACTTTTGGTGCTCCACAAGAAGATGGTTCTGCACAATTTGGTTTTTGGAATGGTGATGCGACAGTATCACCTGATGATCCAAAAACATTCATATTATCTAATACATTAGAATAAGTACTTTGCAAATCAAATGGTTTAGATGGACCTTGCCCCAAAATTGATTTATTTATTTTTCCTACACACTTATTGTCTGACTGATTACATCCAAAGAAACCACCTGCAGATTGAAGCATGTCAGAAGAACTTCCAAGAACATCTTTTATTTTATATGCAGAAGGTAAAATATTTTCAACACCTCCCATAACACCATCCAATCCAGATGAAATTTGATCAGTAATACCACTTAAAAGTGATCCTGCAAATTGCTCCGTAATACATGTACCAGTATTAGCAACTTCTAAAAGTGCCTGTTCAAGCATACCTCTAATAGTACCACCCAAACCATTAACTATTTTTCCAGGAAGACAATCCAATTGATCTTGTATCTTTTTAATAGGAGATATCATTGATTTTTGTGCAGCAATTCCAGCCAATTTTGCCATAGCATCATTCTGACTTGCCGCAAAAACCATAAGATATGTTGTATCATACAATTTTTCAAGTCCACCCTGCAATGTTGGAATCATTGAACTATACAATTTTTCTGTCATTGTAGCAACCATTCCATTAGATAAAGATTGTATTTTCATAGTCACAGAAGCAACATCTTCCATCAAATCTATACCAGAATCAACTTTGGCAATAAGATTATCCAATGCTCCAGAAACATTACCTATAAAACTATCACTACATGCATCTGCAGTAATTTCAGTTATTCCAAATGTACTAGAAATTGAAATTTCTTTTTCTTTATCTTTATCCTTACTTGCATTAATTTGCTTAATCTTCTTACCAGCAAGTGTTCTTGGTGTTTTTTGAGAATCTTTTTCAGACTCATTTGCTTCACCATCTGATAATGTGCTTGCTGGTGGTGGTGGAACACGACTTGTATATCCAGTAAAAGGAACAAATGCCCCAGAAGGTGCATCTTGAGGAACTTGATTAGTTCTACCAAAAGATCCCATGATCATTGGAAGTTGTCCATTATCACCATCCAAGAAGAATCCAATAACAACATCACCTGGTTTTATTCTTACACTCTGTGCATAATTTGCGGCACCAGTTCCTGCAGTCGGTGGAATAACTACACCTGCCCATGGTAAATCTACATCGGCAAGATCCCCTTTACTATATGGATGATAACCTAAAATTCTAACCTTATACCTATTTCCCCATCCACCTTCTTCATTATTAGCCTGACCTTCCCATGCCTCTACTGGTGGTATCTGTCCTATCCACCAACGGAAACCATCTCTACCTATAAAATTACTTTTTAAAAATGATTCTTCTATCATATCTTATTGCCCATAAAAACCAAAAGTATCTCTAATCAATTTCATAGATGTATAAGATCCATCTGGTTCAAAATGATGACACAATTCCTTTATTATATATTTACCACTTATCTCACCATCCAATTCACCACTATCTGATCTTGAAATTTTAGGAAATTCACAAGTAATTATATCACCAGCTCTTAAATCAGTATTACAAGGAACAGTCATACTCAATGTCTGAGTAAGTAAAACATTATATCTCATAATTGCTTGTGATTGATATAATCCAGGATCAGCATTTGGTTCTTTAGAACACTCCCTATTCATTGTTCCAATATCTACAACTCCAGATAAAATTCTAGTTGGAACATCATTTAATCTTTTATCTGCAAGTGGTATTGCTACTGCATCTGATATAGGAGGTAATTCAATTTCTCTTCCAAGATTATCCATCTCATCAGATTTTAATTTAAATAAACCTTGTGTTGGATCAGTAAATGTAAAAGTCAATGGATTGAAATACATTCTATGACTTGCATATGTTCCCAATCTCAATTTTTCAATTAAATTTTCATTTTTATCTGTGGTATAACTTAAAATTCTAAAATCATTATTTCTATCAATTTCACTCTGACTAACTTCAGTATAAACATATGTCGCAATAGATTCTTGTTTGATCATATCATCAATTGATATAAAACTAAATCCATCTTGAGTTTGATAAAATACAAATCCTGCCGTTGCTTTATCTACAGCAGGAACTGCTTTAGATGCCAACCAAACTAAAATTGAAAAGGGTTTTCTATTATTACCTATAAAACTATATGGATGCTTAGTATCATGAACATATATACGTGATCTATCAATTTTCATCACATCAACACAAATTTTCTCTACAGATTGTGCAATCGAACCTGTATATTTTTTAATAACTCTTGCTGTTTCATTTGTTATAGCTTCTCTTGAAACTAAATTAAGTAGAAAACTTTCTCTCTGAGTACCTGATAATACTTCACTGATATTCGATACATAAAGATATTTTGAAGGATCTGTAGAAAAATCAAGACCTGTCTTTTCTTCCCCATTATATGATTTACCTTTATCTAAAATTTTAAGTATAAGTCTTTCTCCTCCTCTTATAGGAAGACCACTATATATTGATTGTTTTGCTCCATCAGTTTCACTACTGTCAGTAGAATCTTTAGGAGACATTGAATCTCCAGTATCAACAACTCTTATTTTTGCAGTAATGGTAGGTGAAAATATATCCTCATAATAATCAACAGAAACTGTACCTAGTCTAAGATCAACAGTTCTTTCCTGATCATTAGATTCTAATGTAATTTGTTCGTATAAGGCTGGCTTAGATGCTGACATTTATGTATATGCTAATTCTGTTAAAAATTGTTGTTTCATTAAATTATTTAATGAATTTTTTTCTAGTATTAAAATACTAGAAGATTGATTATTAGGACTTGATGGTACAGGAGGTGGTGCTTCCTGATCAAGTATAACAACATCTTGACCTTTTCTTTCAGGTGTTATAGATGTTGTTGATTGTGTCTGTGGTTTAGAAATTGATAATTCACTTTTATCTTCTGTAGGAACCAAAGGACCAGTATAACTATCTTTACCATCAAAAGCACCTTCTGGAAATGTTAATGTTTGTTCTTTTGGTTTTACTTTTTTATCAGTTTCAGTACCTGTTGATGGTGAAGATACTTTTCCACTAACAGCTTTTCCAGCATCAATACCTTTCTTCTTGTCAGTAGAACCATGATCAGGAATTAATTTTTCTGTTGCAGTTGATGCACCTTTATCACCACTTTCCCCACTCAATTCTTTTTCAAAATCAATACTTTCCAATTCTTCCAATTTACCTTTAAATTCTTTTTCTGATTTAGAACTACTCTTTCCTGATTTGTCTATTTCGGCATTAATTTTTTTCGTATCTGGAGATCCTTCTACCTCTTGAGGTCCTTGATCACTAAACAAATTTCCATCTTTTGCTATTTTTTTAGGATCTTCTTTTTCTTTCTTCTTAAATAATCCAATTCCATCCTTTAACTTACCTAACAAATTAGTAAAACCATCCTTAAGACCTCCCAATGCTTTAGCAATCACTTCTTTAGCATCTTCAAATTTAAGATTTGTTATAGCATCCCATGATTTACTAATAAATTTACCTATATCCTTAAAAAAGTCTCCAATACCCGCAAAGAATTCTTTAAATTTTTCAAGGAAACCTTTTATTTTTTCTATAAAATTCTTAATAAATTCAACAATTTTTGGTAAATTAACAACAACCCATCCAATCACAACTGTGGCTAAAAAGTCAATTATTTTCTTCAAAGGATTTCCACTTCCCTTTGTTGATTTTTTAGGATCAACTTTTTTCTTTGCCTGATTGGATTTTTCTAAATTTTCTTCAGCTTTACGTCTATCTCTTTTTTGTTTCTTCTTTTTAGACCAATCCATTACAGATTTAGTTATCTTTTTTGTACTCTTAGTTCTATTAGAAATTGCTTTTTTAACTGTTCCAGTACTATTAGATAATGATTTACCAAATGATTTTGTACCCTTAGCAGCAGATTTACCTGCTTTTGCACCTGCTTTACCCATAGTTTTAGCACCTGCTGCAACTCCTTTGACTGTTGCACCTGCTGCTTTACCAAGTACTGCTCCTATTTTTAATGCTCCTGCTGCTATTGCTGGTAATGGCATCTTAAGTCACCACATTATAATGTATCTTAGAATACATAACATAAAAATTATCAGGATCAGCTGATGGGATTGAAGGGATACTAGTTGTAGGAGATCCTGATGATCCTTGGGGTGCTGCAGGAGAAGCAGGTGCAGCAGCTTTTTTCATAACAACATTTGGTTTAGGATCTTCTAATTCTAAACCACTTGTATTTGAATTTGCAACTTTAGAAACATTAGAATCTGTTGCACTTGCAGATACAGATTGTGATGTAGAAGTTGAAGATACAGTTGATACTTCTTTTTGTGGTTTTCCACTAACTAAAGAATCATATTTTGCTCGTATTTCATCCTGTCTCTGTTTTATTAATTTCTTATCTTCTTTCGTATGAAATTTTACAGTCTTTTTATTACGACCTTTACCAGTAGTTTTTGTTCCACTCATAGGAACTTCATTTGGAACATTTTCTATTTCCGCATTCATCTTATTTTTTAATTCATGAAGTTTTGCTCTTTCTGCTTCAACTTCTTCCAATATTTTTAATTGTTCTGGATCTTTCGTAGCTTTTTTACCACCTCTACCAGATTTAACCCTACCCCGTGTATCCATTCCAGCATCTATTAGTCTTTGATCAAGTTCCTTATGTTTATCTTTAAGTGCTCCACCACCAGTTGCTTTATCTTCACCCCAATTCCATAATTTCTTAACACCTAACAATAAACCACCAACACCAGCAGCAATAGCAAGAGTTATTAAACCTGGTGGTGAAACTAAAAATGCTAATATTGCTCCACCAACACTTGCAATTACACCCACAACAGAAGCAATTATACCAGGAAGTGCTAAAAGACCTCCACTTAATAGAAGAAATACACCACCAACAACACCCAAAGCTCCCAGTACATTATTCCGTATTTCCTTTAATTTTTCTTTATCACCATCCATAAATGCCTTTATTGCATCAAATCCCCTATTAGTCATCCATCCAGCAAATAATACAAGAAAAGCATCTTTTAATTTTTGAAGAATTCCTCCTACTTTTTTCCCAACCATTTGAACTGGTTGTAATAGAGTCTTCTTCATCTTATTAGGAGCTTCTAATCCTTCTTCTGCAGCATCTCTTTGACCCTCTTCTATTGCTTTTGCTTCAGCTTTTTGTTGTTCTAATAACTCCTTTTTCTTTGCATCACTATCATTCTTTAAAAAATCTGCAAATCTTTTTATATGACTTTTAACAACATTCTTAAGAAGAGTTATTTTCTTTGCATTAGCTTTAACATTTTCACCTAAAGCTTTAATTTCTGCTGATAATTGTTCTATTTTTGAAGATTGTGGTTCTACATTTGAAGTATCTGGTGCTTGTAATCCACCAGCACGAGGAACAATAGCACTACCAACAGAAAGCGCACCACTTCCAGCTGCCACCATTGCTCCACCTGCTGCAGATGAAGATCTACCAACAAATTTGGCAGCATTTATTTTTTGTTTTCTAAATATTGCCTTTCTATCAGCAACAGACAAATATTCTCCTCCACTAGTAGTTCCAGAACTCCATATTGGTTCTTTACCCATACCTTTTTTAACACCACCACTAGTAGCAGCACCACCAGCAGCACGTCCACCACGTCTGGCTAACATACTGGCTCCACCTGTCACCATTGCTCCACCTGCCCTTCCTGGAGGTAATGCTCCTGCTGAACTCGATCCAGGTAATAGTGCAGTCATTTTATTTTATATTCCTCCTTTTTGTTTCTGCTTTAAATTTTCTTCTTCAATATATTGTTCCAATAATGCAACATATATATCCTTTTCCCAAGGAATCATATTTTCTAACTCTGTTATTGAATATTTATGATGTTGCATCAAGGCAAAATTAATCTTGTAGTATGACGCAAGATCAGTATGCGCCATACTTACTCGAAAAAAGACGACAACCCTTCCAATACAATTTCATTTTGAACTTTAGTTTTTGGATTAGTTACTTTCACAGTATGTGACAATTTGGGCATTGTTTCAAAAAATGTTTCAATTTGTTTAAATTGTTGTGAACTTAATTGCTCCAAAAATTCAGTAAGTTCTTTCTTAGTACAATCAGATGCAGCCCACGATTCTTCTTCATTAAACACTTGTTCAATACATGATGTAATCATATCGAAAGATTCAGTAATACCAATATTAGCAGAATCAATATCAAAATTATTTTTAACAAATTCTGCTAAAGATGGATATTTCAATCTCATTATTAAATTATCATCTAACTTAATATCTTTGGTATGTTTAGGATCTGTTTTAATTTTTATTTCATCAAGAGCAATAGTTATTGGAACTTTAGTTTCCCCATCATCAGGACAAGTAATGATAACATCAACTGTTTCTCCAACAGACTTACCTCTAATATTTAAAAATAGATATTCAATATCAAATGTTGACAATTTATCAACTTTAATACCTCTAGTTAAAATACAATTACCAATGACAGTTTTTATTGCATTAGTAATTTGCTTTTGATCCTCAGATTCCATTGCAATAATTAGAATCTTTTCTTCTTTAACTAAGAATGGTCTATATTTAACTTTTCTATTACTAGAAGGTAACACCAACTCATAAGTCGGTGCAGTAATTTTTGGTAAAGGCATAATGTTTACAGCACTTCAGTATGTTTATTTAGCTTGATTATCTAAACTATAAATTCTTGAGGAAATTCTACAGGTACTAAGTTTGGTACTGATGGTATTTTAGAAGGTATAGTATTCTCACTAATATTTGTTTTTCTACTTATACTACTTTCTCTACCTGAAATATATCTTTCATAATTAAATGTTACACTTATTTTCAAAGCATCAGAATTACCATACTGCACAGAAGTAGTATTTAAACTTTTAGGAAACATTCCAAAAAATGTATATTCTATTTGATTCTTATAATCTCTATCAAATTTGACTATTTTTGTCTTATCACATTTATATCCACTACGAGGTTCTCTAGGATATTTCATCCTATAATGATAACCAACTTCTGATTTATTTTCACCCGATCCATTAGTAATATACTCCATCCAATGTTCTATAAATTTAATCATTTTATATTCTTTATCAACATAAAATTCTAAAGACATTGTATCAAACTGTCTGGTATGAACAAATCTTTCAGTTACTCCAGTAAAATTACCTATAATATCAGAAGTTGCCAAAGTACTTCCTGGTAAAATAGCAGTACTACATAATAATCCAGCATTTTCACCAATAAATCTTCTATTTACACCTTTAGCACTCAAATGAGCTAACAAATCTCCAGATAATCCATCAAAAAATACTTGATAATGAGATGTTTGTGCAACATTACCAATTATTGAAGTAAAATCAGATATCCTTTTTTTCTTAATCCGCATCTAAATAATTTACGATTATGATGTAAAACTATTTAGATGTCTTATAAAGGAAAATATAAACCTAGATTTCCTAAGAAATATAAAGGCAATCCAACCAATATAATTTATAGATCTTCATGGGA
>VTLG01013145.1_pt1 | contig 23205 bp, 43 predicted proteins | sample 4694571 | NCBI WGS metagenome assembly VTLG01 (sample SAMN12604809, study PRJNA352737) | marine metagenome | biome: ENVO:00000447; feature: ENVO:00000209|ENVO:00000569|ENVO:01000036; material: ENVO:00002151; isolation source: viral sequences binned using virsorter ...
TAGAGGTAGATACTGAAGATGAATTTACTTGTCCATCAGGAGATCCATTACTAGAAAATTGTGTAGTAAACGTTGTTGAAGATAGATTTTTTACTGATCCAGTAAAAATATTAGAAGTAAAGGAGTATAAAAATGATTGATAACCCATTACCAAATCAAGTTATGGAAGAGTACGATAACAATTATTTATCTGAACAATTCTATGAACATTGTACTGATAAAGCTAAAGAAATAGCTGAAGAATTTAATTTATTACCAGAATTTATTGATGACTTTACAGAATTTTATGCTGACTTATGCCTAGAGTCAGATGAAGGTTATAGCTTGATAAATGATAAAAGTTTAATAGATGATTGGTGGATAGAAAATAAGGATAATTATGATGATTATTCAAGTCCTTATGAAATAGAACCTAGTGATAAAGATATGATGAGTAGTTTTGGAACTAAATGGCATGATGGATTATGACTTATAAACAAATAATTATTCCAACTTATTTATTATCTAATAAAGATATTAATGATTTATGGAAAATATTAGGTCGTATAGCTGATGACCCTAATAATGAAATTAAAGTATCACAAGATGCTGAAATATTTATAGGATTTTATGATGACTGAATTTGTACAAATAACAAGATACTCAAGATGTAAAAGATACTCAGGTGCAGTAATCAAATGCCCTGAGTGTAATTCTTTAGGTCAGATTTATCACTTATCTTGGTCAGCATTACAATGCCAGAATTGTGAAAAGATGATAGATAAATTTGATTGGTTAATAGAAAAAGGTAAATATTCTAAACTTTAAGATTGTTTAGCTTCTTTTAAAAATCGGTGTATTGCCTCTCTAATTAAAAAACCAACTGACATGCCAGAACGTGTCAGTTTTTTTAATTCATCATATTCCTGTGAATCGACACTTACACTTATTCGTTTTAGCTTTTCTACTGTCATAATGAATGGCAAACTTATACCATAATACTAGCACATGGATATTTTTCAACTATGAATGGCAACTAAAAGAAAAAGAAAAGAAGCAAAAGAAAAAGAAATATAATATAAGTAAGTAAATTTATAATATATATATATTAATAATATATATATTTATATATAAATAAGGAAAAAACTTTTTGTTGACAGAATATAAACTCAATATTACACTTACATACAAAGACATAAACTTATGGCAAAAGAAAAACTTACGTTGTATTTAGAGCCAGAACAAATTGAATGGCTCAATTTACAAACAGATGAAGAAAAAAAAGTATCTACTGTTGTCAGAAACTTGATTAGAAAAGCTATGAAAGTTAAATCAAGAAAGAAAAATGTTTCTGTACCTATGGATCTTTATGGATTTAGTACAATTACACCAGATTTAATACCTGATGATTTAAAAGATTGTGCTGACTTAATCGAAGAATGGTGGCCTATAAGAAAACAAAAAGGTGCAGTTAACTCCACAAAGGTCGCTAAACGCCTCTTTGATAAACTCAGGTCATTTCCATCACAGGATAGAAAACAAGCTCTTGAGAACGCAATCACGGCTGGCTGGAAAGACATTTACGAAGTTAAGAAGGGTTACAAACCAGAAGAACCAAAAAATAATCATCCAGCATCAAGAGTATTTACAGCAGAAAGGGGGTTTGAATGATAAATTTTCCATTTCAACTTTTTAAAAAAACAAATAATCCAAAACTTTATTCTGGTCATTATATTTTTTATTTTTTTGATGAGTTTATTATCCCAAAAACAAAAGTTATAAAACAAATAGGATCTTTTTATCCATCAGGTAGAACTATGCTCCCAGATAAAACAACTACTGTAAGAGTTCAAACAGCAAAAAAACAGATACAAAAATATTTACAGGAGGGATGGGTTGATGCAGAAACTATTTGATGCTTCAGTTCTCGCTCTACTTAGAGATGGTATTAAAAAAGGCTACTGGACTCTTGCAGATTTAGATAAACCACCTCCAGGGTGGACAGAATGTGTCAACAACACCAAAGGTAACAAAGCATTTCCGCAAGGTTATCAAGGTGTCAAATACAAAAATCTTGCTAGGGTAAAGACACCCAAACCAAAAGAGGAGAAAGTAGAACTTACTGATCCAAAAGACCTTCCAACTTTAGACTTCTAACAATGAAAACCTTCCAACTATTAAAACCACTCCCCATCAAAAGAGATGAGAACACACATAGATATGTAAATATCGAGACTAAGCAATGGATGTCCTATTCAACTACTGAAGTGTGTAGTGAATTGACAGAAGAGGATAAAGAAAACATCGAGAAATGGAGATCACAATGGCAACCCAGAGGGGAGAAGTGTCATGAGTGCCTAGCTGAACATATGTTGGGTAATGGCAAAATTGATCCTGATGAATATGGTGCATGGGTTGAACCTTTACTTCAACATGAATTGTTCACACATTTTGAACCAATAGCTATTGAACATATGATGGCTATCCCACATAAGTCAGTTGGTGGTCAACTTGATCTACTTGGTCGAGATACTAAGACTAACCAGATAAGATTGATTGATTTAAAAACAAAAAGTAGCTGTAATTATTTCATGCGAAAAAGAAAAAAAGATGGTTTGTTATATATCGAGGATCTTGATATGTACTGGAAAGAACCTTACTCAACTGATAAACAACTTGGTTGCTACGTTGAAATGTTGAAACTAAACTACGATTTAAGACCAGATGTATGTAATACAATTTGGGCATTTGAAGGTAGATGTATTATGAACATTGATCAACCAACAGAAAGATGCGAAGCTGCATGGCAGAAAGCATGGGAAAAGTTTGAAGCAGAACAGGAGTTGTTTTAATGGATTATATCCTTAATGTGTCAGGTGATGAGTTAAAACTTATTCGTGCATCTCTTGTAAATTTCTCAAGATCATTAGCAATATCACAACAAGCAGACTTTAGTCCTTTAATTGGTGAATTAGATGATTGTTTCTTATCTATAACAGAACAAAAAAGATTACAATTACAATCTAAAATAAATAAAAAGTGGATTCTTAAAAAGTGAAGTGTCTTTATCGAGAACTTGATCGGAGAAAAAAATATTTAATTACTAAATTACAAAATGAAATTGCAACACTTGAATGGCAATGGTTTCAAAGAGAAATATCAGATAAAGAATATTGTGTACAATTTGATGACATTCAAAGACGTATTCGAGAGCTACAAGGATGACTAATCCAAATAAAAGAAAAGGAGATAAAGCTGAAAGAGAAGCAGCAGAACTTTTAACAGAAGTTACTGGTTTTGAATGCAAAAGAAATCTTGCAGCAGGAATACCAGATGATGTTGGAGATATATATGGCATCCCAAATTGCGTGATACAGGTAGCAGATTATAAAGATAAATCTAGAGCGTGTTTAGTAAAACCCAGGGAGGTTGAAACACAAAGGCAAAATGCAGGTGTAGACTTCGTTGCAAGCATGGTTAGGTTCAGAGGAGGACAATGGAGAATGGTCTTGACCCCAGAACAATTCAACACATTACTACAAGCTGCCTTGCAGTAAACATGATATATGTGTAATATAATTATCAAGTAAACTATTTTTACTAATGACCACTAAACAGCCTTCAACACTAGTTGAAGCACTTAATGCTTTTCAAAAAGAGCATCACGCTGCTGGAAAGGATGGAACTAATCCTTTTTTTAAAAGCAAATACACAACATTGGCTCAAGCATTGTTAGCTATTCAACCAGCTACAGAGTTTGGCCTTTGTCATTCACAATTGAATGATTATGTAATTACTCCAGAGGGGGAAGTTATCACAATAGTCATTACAAAACTAATGCATACTTCTGGTGACGAACCTATAGTTAGCAAATTTCCTGTTCCAAAAATTCCTGCAAACGTAAAAAATGTTCATCAGGCAGCAGGAGAGGCACAAACCTATGCTCGTAGATATGGATTACTTTCTGTCTACGGATTAGCTAACGATGATGATGATGGTAATTCATTAACGAAAACACCACCACCAAAAGTTGGTGTAGGTAATACTCGTACAAAACCAAATGAAAAACCAGAACCAACTTCTGTGTTACAAGGATTGCCTGACCCCATTTCTAAAGAGGCAAAACAATCTATCATGGTTGAACTTAAGGAACTAAGTGAAACAAATCCAGATGCAACTAAGAAAATCTCAGAAGCATTTAAAAAAGAGTTCAATGTTCCTAAATTAAGTGGTTTCATTACAGAAGCTAGACATGGCGAATTTCTAAGTCATGCTATATCAAAGGTTAATGGAACTGCATGACAACAGAAGAAGCTGAGTTCTCTGGTCACTTAATCATGAAACAACTTGAAAAAAGACGAGCAGAACGCAAGAAAGATTGGAACAGAAACGTATTTGGGGTGCGTACTAATGATGATCTTGCTTCTAGACTTCGAGAGTATTGTAAGTCGAACAATCTCTCAACTAACAAATTTTTAAACAACTTACTAAAAGATTTTTTTAATTATGGCTGATTTTAATCCAGCACTTCCATTACCAATTAAATGGAATATAGGGGATGATCGTTTTAACGAAGGGCAACAAGTCCTGAGTTTAACAATTCCTGTTGACTCTGTAACTCATTTGATAGATCATTTACAGAACCTTGTAAATACAAAAGCGAAAGAAGGAGAAGTATATGACTTTGCCAAAAAAGAAAAAGTTAAAACTCAATGTGTACAAATCTACTCTAAAGCGATGGATGGACCATACGGAGTATTTGGCAACATTAATCCACAGAAGATTGACACAGGAGTAAATGAAGAACTTCCCTTCTAAATGTAAAGATGAATATTTAGTTAAAGATCCTAACCTTAATATTCACTTTAAAATAATAAATGGTGTACGCTACTGGCTTACACCTCCTCCTTTAGGCTATAAAAAATGACACCAGTTAAAAAATCTATAGCTAAATTACGCAAACTAAAAGAAATAAGACGTAAAAACTTAGAAAGAAATTTCCTTGAAATTCAAATGAAAGGACAAGATCATTATGTTTTTATAAAGGATAATGGCAAAGCACAAGTCATTTATGATGAAGGTCGTTGGGTTACAGAACATATAAGAACTGCTGTGCTTAAATTCAATTATGAAATTGATAAGATCGATAAATTATTAATTAAAGACTTTACTGATGAAGAACTCAACGACTACGAAAAAACTTTGCAATAGGATTTGTTGATTTTCTTTCTCTTAATTCTTTTACAACAGCATTAGCTTCTAGCTCTATTAATCTATTTAACATAGATGCCATAAAGATATCTTGATCAAACTTTTTCCTGACTAAATGTGTACAATATCTTTTTATATTATCTAAATTATTAGCTTTCATAATTTCTCTACATTCTAATTCAACTTCTAATTCCATTTCTGGAGGTGCAGGTTGTATATCAATGTTGAGAAATTTAGTGATTTTCATGTTACTGAAGATTTGTGGTAGATCCTGGATACATTCTTGCTTCGATGAAACTTACTGCTTGATCATCAATTGTATTGTCTGTTTGTTTAGCTAATGCTTTTAACAAATCAATAATTAATCTCTTCATTGCTTTAGATTTTATAAATACAAGAAGAATAGGTTTTAGAATTTTTACCATCGTTTTTATGTGTTACTTCCCAAACATAGCTACTTTGCTAGTATTAGACAAGAATCTTAAGTTTTATGGTTGAAGAGAAAAAGAAAAACGCTTTCCAAAAACTCAAGGAAGGTTTAGACGATAAAGAAGAACAACTAGCAATCATAAGTTTATTTGTCAGATTAGGTGTTGTTGTTTGGAGTGGATTTATAGTAACTCTTAACTACATATCAATTCCAGGTTATAGTTCAGAACCTAAAGACATCACGTTTCCTGCCTCGCTTCTGACGGGAGCACTCGCAACATTCGGTTTAGAAGGATCTAAGAAAAGTAGTAAGAAAGACGGTAAGGTTGCTATGGAAGAAGGTATGATTCAAACTATAAGGGTAGTGACTCCAATCAAAATCGAGGGAGCAGAAGTAATCGACCCTAAACCTAAAAAATGAAAAAGCTACTTCCATTATTATTACTTGCATCTAGTCCTGTACTTGCAGACATTAAGCAAGAATTTGTGACATCTGCCCAGATCACGGTAGATATGCCATACGTTGTTACCAATAAAGTAGGAACAACATATAGTCTTAGCGGAAATAATATAACTCCATCTGTAACTGTAGGAGATACCACAACATCAGGAAAGATTGGTGGGATTAATGTTGGCTCGTTATCCAACGGAGTGCCAGCTATGATTCAAACAGATACTACGATCACAACAGCAGGTTCAGCATTTAGTAAAACAGAATCCGTAACAATGGGAGATGCTACACCATCTGCTGTAACTCCTTCTAGCGGTATTGCAGCTTTACCAGTATTAGGTGGACAGACAACAGTAGGATCAGGTGGTACTGCTGGATCTCTCGGTTTAACGTCATTGAGTTCTGGAGTCCATACCTGTACCGCAGGTGGATCGGGTACAAGTTGCATAGGATCTACTAAGGTTACTATTACGATTGACTAGACTTTGGCTGCTAGTTTTATTAGCATTACCTATAAGAACACTTGCTGTTCCTGTAGTGCCTCAATTCCGTTCTGGCTCTTCTCAAACTTCAAGCACATCAGAACAAGTAATAAATGAAGTCATCACAAGCCACCAATACCGCACAGGTTACACATACTCAGCGTCAGGACATAATATCAAATCTGAAACAGGATATATCAACCCTACTCCTACGACTACGAACAACCAAACAGTTGGGGGAGTAAATTTTAGTTGGACTTCGCCAAATTTAGAAGCTATCCCTCAATGGTCTATCGTAAACAACGGAGCAGCTTTCTCGATCCAAGAAACACTAATCACACCAGGGTTAGACACAGTAACCACAATAACAAGGCAAATAAATACAAGCACCACAACAGAAACTACAACTACCTTTGGGCAATAGCTATAATCCTTTGTCCTGCAAAGGTTTTGGCTAACACAACAGTGGCTTCTCCACAAAGTCAGGCCAGTGGTGTTGTAAATAACAATGCCACCATGATAACCCCATCCTCAATGCCACAATACAGAATGAGTCAGGGTATAGTTTGTGCTTCTCCTAGTCTTACAATTACTCCATATTTAACAGATAGTTGGTCATTTAACAGGCCAATGGAATATGTCACTAGGCAAAATATATATGACGAAGATACTGGAGAGGTAAAGTATATTCAAGAGACTCCTAGATTTGAAAAGGATAATTATAATCTCAATTATGGAATCAGTATGCAATTTAATATCCCATTAGGCAAGTCACCTGCTCTTTGCCATAAAGCAACTGAAGTAAATATAAAAAATCAAGAATTATTATATAAAAAACTAGCGATGGAAGTTAGTTTATATCGTCTTCAAATTTGTTCAGAGCAAGCGAAACTTGGCGTTACTTTCAAGCCTAATACTCCTAGTGCAGTTACTTGTGACGATATTGTTGTTAATATTCCACCAAATCAAGTTATACCGCACAATCATAAATTAAAGTAGACAACCCACGGGCTTAAGTCGTCTACAAAAATAATTATAAAGTAGATAAGCCCCTTCCAAGTAACCTATCTACTTTAGGCTAAATCTCACAGCCAAATTCATTATATCAAATATTCTCATTTTGTAACATATGTAATATATATTTGACATATAAATAATATATGTTTAATGTAAGGAAGTCCGTTAAGGATTTACACATTCACTCCGTTAAGGAAACTTTTATTATGGCACTTAATAGCTATCAAGTCACAGTTCATGGAACTGCTGGACTTCTTTGTTCAAACGTACAAAACTCTGATCCATTAGGTGAAGGAGCAAAACAAAAAGCATTTTTCTCTAGTAAGAAAAAGAAAAACGATGAAGATCATCTTTGCCTTCGTGCATTAGATTGGGTTTTTTCTGGATATTGGAAAAAAGAAGGTAAGGTTAAAGTTAATGAAACTAAAAACTCTATCGAATTTGATGGATTTGCTGATCCATACATGCCAGGTGCTAACTTCTTGCGTTGTCTTAGAAACGCTGCTACTAAATGGAAGTTAGGTAAAGACGTTCTTCGTTCTGTTGTTGTTACTAATGATCCAATCATCGAATACGAGGGATCAAAAAATGCTTTGGAAATGTACACAAAAGACCAAAGTTACTTTTCTAATACAGCATTTACATCAAGAGGTGTCTGGGTTCAAAGACTACTATTCCCAGATTGGAAATGTACTTTTGAGCTAATGGTTGACGATGAGATATTAAGTGTATCTCAACTAAATAGAATCATTGCCATGGCTGGTAAAGCTGAAGGATTAGGTACATGGCGACCTAGATTCGGTAGATTTTCTGCATCTGAACTAGTGGAGATGGCTGACTAATGACAGATAATCCAAGAATAAGTGGTATCGATTGGCAAGGTCTTCAAAAAGGAGACCTTGTACCCCACGATCAAGTCAAAGAATTTTACTACAGCATTTTCCCAGACAGAGAATGGGATGATTTCAGCATGGTAAAAGTCATCGAAAAACTAATGAAACTGCGTGAAACAATCAATAGACCTCTAATTATTAAAGAGGTCTATAAAGATCAATCTTTACGAGTTCTTACTGATAAAGAGGGTGTAGATTATTCTGCACAACAAGCTAATGCTGGTATCAAAAAACATCGTAGACATACTCGTAGATTGTTTACTCACATCAATAAAGACAATCTAGATCCATCAAAACAACGTGAGTTAGAAACTAAACAAATTCATCATGCGTTCATAGCTTCTGCTGCTGATGGTGCTAGGAAAGAATCTTTGCAGTTGCAAAGAAAAGGAGAAAGATTACCTAAATCTTTGATCGAAAAGTCAGAGTTTAAGAAATCTTCTTAACGACTCCATTTCTATCTTCTTATCGCACCTTCTGTCTTATCGTATCGCAGTTCCGTGGCTCCGCTCCACCCGATTCTCCGTAATGCCTCGTTTCAAACCCTCGTTGTAAGTTTTACGCAAACTTTCTTTAACATCTCTTGTAGGTGCAAGAACCAAAGAGATGAAATCCGCATCAACCCCCCTCACTTCGCACCCAATTAATTCTGTGTCGCTCTTTGTTGTGCAAAATTGCTCAAGGTAATTTCGGCTCTGTGCCCCGTTCTTCGCTTCCTAATAACTTAATTCAAATCAACCGTTGTAAGTTTTACGATAAACTTTCCTCAACATCCTTCTGGGTTAATAGCCTTGAAAGATGATATTTCATCTCTTTTCTCCTCATCTCGGATTAACTTGATTCAATCTCTCTCTCAGCCTATTAATTCGGCTCACATCATCTAGGCTCGATTTCGTTCATTTCTTTTCAGCTTAACTCTTACGTTATGAGTGTCACGACAAACTCTTCTTAACATCTTTGATACTTAACAGGTTGACAAGATGAAAAACAATACACTTTGGTTCAACTCACTTCACTTTCAATCGATTTAGTGCTTGCCGATTTTTTTTGCTTCGACTTTCTTCAAAACTATCGTTGTAGGTTTACGATTAAAACCTTCTTTGACATCTCTATAACTTAATAGGTTTGCGAGATGACTAGATCACTAGTTCGACTCCCATCGATTTGCCTCTATATAGTGCATCTTGAAGCGGTTCTATTCTTGACTTTGACAGTTCTGTATGCCTCCGTGTCTCGCCCCTCATTTCCCTGCCCATCAAAACTATCGTTGTCAGTTTACGATTAAAACTGTCCTTAACACTTCTATGACTTAATAGGTTTGCGAAGTGATTTCAACCCATAGTTTCTCGTTTTCATTTAACTCAGAGTCACTCCTTGCATCGTATTTCAAACGCTTTGCGTTTTATCACGTTTTTCAAATCCCTTTTACCGCACCTTACTTTAATGCTATTAAGCTCACTTCTGTATTATGCGTCTCACGTTGTTTCATCGTTTCTCAAATCAATCGCTTGCCAGTTCCACGATTAAGAACTGGTATTCTTTTTCTTTGTTAATTTTTTTACAATATTTTTTATAGCTGGCTTTATTAAATTGAGAATAAAAGGGCTACTCGCAGCCACAAGGCCAATAATAGCAGTAGAAATAATAGTGCTCGGTTCTGGGATGTATTGATCCACAAAAGGAACGTCTTCATATAGAGTGATGCACTCAATCTCATCATCTCCTCTTTTATGCCCAATGACACGTTCTAAGCGTTTTTCGTTACGAAAATCTCCAACTCTTTGATCTTTAGAACTTGGACAAGGTGGTATTACTATTTCTTCTTCTTTAACTTCTGGTATCTCTGTAGATTGCTTACCTGTTGACGAATCTGCTTGGTTATCAACAGGTGCTTGCTCTGTAATGATGATATTTTGAGGTGTGTAATCAAGAGGAACAAACCCAGGAAACGGAAAATCGCACGTTGTAAATACACCATTTGGATCTTCCAGTAATAAATTACGATTACCTGTATTTTTTATATCACGATGTTGATAGGTACAACCAGGTGCATCAATATCTGGTGGTTTTGTAATAGTTAAATAATAAGGTTTAAATGGTTCTGGTACATTTGGAATGTATATCTCAGGAATATTTATATCAGGTATATCAATCGAAGGCATTAATTTTTATTTTTTTCAATAAAATACCTATACATTACAAAAATACAAGTTAAATAAATTAAAATGGCCAAAAAATAAGAAACTAAAATAAATAACATTAATCGTAGGCATCTCTTGGTAAATAAACCTCTACAAAAGAATTACATTTAGGACAGGAAAGATTAGTAACCATACTGTATTCTCCAGACATTATTGGGTGATCCTCACCATCCAGACCATGATCTCCACCCCAAATAAGTTCTGTTTTACAGTGCCAACAATTCATTTAATAATCGGCATTGATGGGCCAGTTACTTTTGGTAGACCCTGATCTAATACTTTAGGCATCATGCCTTGTACGTTACCAAGAATCTCATTCATAACTTTTGATTTAAATTGTTCTGAAGTTACATACTTGTAACCAAAGTACGCTCCACCACTCATGGAGGCTACCATTACAAATGAGATAATACTCAAAACATTAGCAATTTTTTGAAACATGATAAAATTTGCCCTAATTAAAGCCATGTCTGTAATGAGCATAGCTACATTACTTTTAATTATAGGTCTATCTCCTTTATACGTCACTTTAGGTCTAATAAACCGTCAGATGATAAGTAAACCTAACTAGCAGAATTAGCTCTACTAGACCTTGTTTTACACGCTCCAGAGCAATATATTCTACGTTGTTCCATTGTATTAAAACTTGCACCACAAATAGGACAAGTTTTAGTTAATATTCCTTCTACTTTTTTCTTTTCTTTTCTTCTCCTATATTTACTGTACCTGTAATAGACCCTTGCTCTTCAAAATTTTTTAATTGTGTTTGACCAAATTGCAATCCACCTTCAATCATCAATATATTTTTATTTGTTTCTGCTAATACAGCTTCAGCTTGTTCTTTAGTTTGCTTTTGTTTTACAAGTTCTTTTTCCCATTCAAAAAGTTGCTTTTCAATTTGTTCTTTCATTAGTATTTAGTTTTTCCTAGTGTAACCGCAGCATCTTGTTCTGTGAAGTCTTCAGTAGTCCAGATACTTGTCGTGCCATCTTCTTTTTTATATGCCTTAATTATTTCAAGATGACGTACATTTCTCTCCATTGCATCTTTTTGGTCATCTGTTAAAGAAGATAATGCTGCAAGAGAATTAATTACAGTAACGCTATCTCCAGCATTTTTAAAAATTTCTGCAATTTCTTCAGTGGTGCGTTCAGCCATAATTAAACAATAGTAAGAGTATCACCAGAGCTAACGGTAACAGTAATGCCTGAATTTACAGTTATTGGCCCTGCTGTCATTGCATTAGATCCACTTAAAGTATAGTCAGCAGTTACGGTTTTTGCATTTTCATAAAAAGCACCGCCATTAGTTACAGCAGATGCGGTTATTTCAAAACTAAGTGCTGGTACTCTTAATTTAGTAACGTTTGTATCTCCGATAGTAACTTCGTTATCTACTGTTGCTGAACTAGCATTTGCGTTAAATCCGAGACAGGTGTTGTTTTGGCCTGTAGTAATATTTGACCCTGCTCCCTTGCCCCAGTGACTATTTTTTTGGCCTGTAGTGTTGCTCTGCCCTGCTTGATAACCACCAAAAGAATTTTGAGTTCCAGAAGTATTATTGTAACCTGAAAAATACCCCAATCCAACATTTTTATTATCAGTATTATTACGAAAAGAATTATGACCCACGCAAGTATTTTGAGTTGGGGCGGTCCCTGCACTGCAAGCAAGACTTCCAATAGCCACATTCTGAGCTCCAGTTTCGTTGTTGACCAAAGGACTTTCGCCCACTCCAACACAGTCACTTGCGGTAGTATTATCTCTACAAGCCTCTGTTCCTATTGCTACGACAGAAGTTGCACTTGTAACGTCTCTACCAGCCCTAAAACCATAATAAGTACAAGAAAAGCTACTGTTTTCTCCTGAATCTGTACCAGCAGTTGTGTTAAATTGTGCATCTGAAGTAATACTTGTTGCAGCAAATCCAGCTTCACCACTAGCGTCTACTGTTAAAACGTGTCCTTCAGTAGCGGTACTACTTTTAACTACAAAATTTAAAGCTGGAACTCTAAACTTGGTAATATTAGTGTCACCTAAAGTTATTTCATTACTTACTGTAGCTGCACTAGCAGCGGAGTTATATCCAATAATAATATTATTTGAGCCTGTAGTTAAATCATTAGTTCCTGTCTTAGCTGCATTTTTACCAAAAATCGAATTGTTTGATCCTGTTGTGACTGCATTGCCAGCATTTCTTCCGTAACCAGAATTTCCAGAAGCCGTTGTGCTTTGATTTAAGGCAGAGGCTCCTGTGGCTGTATTTTCTGCACCTGTACTATTTTGATATAAACAAGAAGAACCTATTGCCACATTTTTATCTGAGGTGGTCGTTTGATACCCAGCCGAAGCACCAAAAAAGGAATTTTTATCCCCCGTAGTGATAGCTTGACCAGCATCATATCCGTAAATTGAATTATTATCCCCTTCAGTGATTGCAGTACCAGCGTCAAATCCAATTAAAGTATTATTTGTTGCATTTGTACCACTAAAACTATCCCCTGCGTTTGTTCCTCCAACAGTATTTTGTTGTGCGTCTGAACTAAGTCCACCACCACCACCGCCAATTTCTTTTACAGTTCCACCGTCATTTACATATAGTTTTTTAGCAGAAGTATCTAAGGCAACCTCACCGCTTGTTATATCACTTGTTGTGGGTGTGCTTGTACCTCGTTTTAGCTTGATGACATTAGCCATTGGCTTTTACCTCCTATGGTCTAAAATGTGCCACCATCTACATCAAAACCAGATGTCGAACCATCTTCAAGAAAAGTGACCAAATCAGTAAGTGCCACCTGCTTCATTGTTCCATTATCATTCATCACCATACGATCTGCTGTGGCAAGAGTTGTTGAACTGGCAGATGTATCACCATCTATTATATTTAATTCAGTCGTTGTGACTGTAGCTCCATCTAATATTCCAACCTCTGTTCCTGATAAATCAGCAAGTGCAGAGGCCGTTCCAGAGGCCATTGTTGCCAACTCTGTTAATTCTGCATCACTAGCTTGTTTTGAATCTAATTGTGTTTGGATCGCAGAAGTTACACCATCTACATAGTTTAATTCAGTGGTTGTAGCTGTTACGCCATCTAGTAGATTTATTTCTGTAGCTGTAGCTGTTACTCCATCTAAAATATTAAGTTCAGAAGCAGTTGCGGTAACGCCATCTAAAATATTGAGTTCTGAAGTTGTAGCAGTAACACCATCTAACAGATTTAACTCTGATGTTGTCGCTGTAACACCGTCTAGTAAGTTTATTTCTGTTGCTGTGGCTGTTACTCCATCTAGGATATTTAATTCATTTGTTGTTGCAGTTACACCATCTAATAAATTCAACTCTGATGTAGTTACAGTTGCTCCATCAAGAATTTGTACTTCTGTTGAAGTTAATGCAGCTAAAGCAGAAGAAGCTCCAGTTTGACAACCAGCTAAATTAGCTAAATCTTGGTCAAAGGCTTGTACGTTTGTTCCAATCGTTAACCCTAAACTTGCTCTTGCAGTAGCTCCACTTTCAAGTACAAAATTTGATCCATCTCCAACAATAAAATTACCGTCAGATGGTGTAAGACCTGCAATATCAGATAACTGAGCATCAAAAGCCTGTACGTTAGTTCCAATCGCTAATCCTAATGCTGTTCTTGCTGCACTTGCACTTGTAGCACCCGTTCCACCATCGCCAACTGCAAGAGTTCCTGTGATAGAACTGGCAGAAAGATCAACAGCCATTTCTGTTGATTCAATCACTATTCCACCATTGGATTTAAGATCAACGCTAAATTCATTACCACTTTTATTAAGGCCATCTCCAGCAGTTAAATTTCCACCACCACTAAATTGTGTATAAGATAAATTATTAGTGCCGACAACAGCAGATCCTTTGTCAGAACTACAAACAAAACCTTGGTCAGCATTTGTAGATCCTTGTTCAACAAAGGTAAACATTCCAGCAGCATCGACACCAGCAGCTAAATCATCTGTTCTTGCCCATGTACTTGCTTTGCAAAGATATAATCCGTTTTGACTTGCTGTACTTTGGTTCTTAACTAAAACTCTTTCATCAGCAGAAACCGCAACACCATCAATAGTCTGCGTTCCAGAAAGTGTAATGTTCGCAGTAGTAGCAACTTTAACACTGTCTTTAATATCTAAACCCTGGCTGACACCATCTACATACCCTTTCGTTGCAAAATGAGCATCGGCTGTAGGCGTAACTCCTGTTACTGGATTGGTTGCAGCAGCCAATTCGTCAACTCTATTTACTTGTACACCTGCATCAAAATCAGATATTTTTGTATGTGCAATGGAAGGAATATCAGCAGCAACTAAAGCTCTAAATGTAGGTGCAGCAGCACTTCCAGAAGCGGCACCAGCTAAAACATGATTAGTTGTTCTTGTTGTTGTCTTATCAAAGAACGCTCCAGTGCCCCCAACAGTAATTATTGAACTTGCAGATGGTGGGGTAGATCCATTATCACCAAAACCATAATATAATTTTAGATCGTTTTCGTTAAAAGCTAATTCTGAAGGAGATAAACTAGAGGGAGCACCAGCCGATCCACTCGCTGCTCTCTTCTTAATTCTTATAGTGTTAGACATGGCCTAAAAGTTTCCTCCATTAACGAGTGTTAGTTTGGTAGTAGTATCATCTGCCTTAAATGTAGCAGAACTAGAGTCATAGTAAATAACAGACCCATCAACTTTATTATCTGAATTAAGTGTGAAATCTGCTGTGGCTCCCTGCGGACCCTGAGTTGCCACCGTAACAACCCTTGTTTCACCGTTAACAGTAACAGTATTTTTAGTGGTTGTAATGTTGACTTGACTCATGTGCTTGTGTAGCCCTCACTCATAAATATCTTACCCTCTAAATAATATTCTTTGAGGCCCGATCCATCAACTAATAACACATCGTAAGCTAATATTTCTGGAGTAAATGTTGTTGTTTGGGTGTCTGTTAAAGCTATAGAGAACGAACCTGCTGCTCTATCTGTATAAGTAACAGCCCAATCCGCATATTTTGTGGAACGCGATTCGTCCCAAACCTGTGCTGCTACTGTAAATCCTGTTAAATTTATTGCCGTTCCAGAATTATCCTTCAGCACAATAGGAACACTGTGATCTGACCTTCTTTGAACGGTCATGTTGTATGTTCCAGGTGATATTGCCATTAGCTATATGGTGATGTGCCTAGTATATCAGTTTTCCATTGTGCTTTAAGTGCATCTGTATCTGCTGCTGAATCAATATCAGAATCAGCAGGAGCATCTCTTAATGCTTGTTTTTTAGCAACAATGTCAGTAGTTGAAGCACCTGTTTCTAGTGCTTTTTGAAATTCAATATCGAGTTCTGCAAGTTTTGGTGATCTTGCTGTTCTGATATTTGTTTTGTGAATTTCTCTGGCTTTTGCCATGTCTACGCCAAATCCCATGTTTTACTCCGTATAAGTCCAAGCGTTTCTAAAACTTCTATCTGTAGGAACAGTAGATTTATCTACAGTATAAACTGTTTTGCCACTAGGACAATCTTTATCTTTTATTTGCTCTAAAGTTAATCCACAATTATCTGCTGGTACAACAATACATAGATTTCCGTCATCATCTGTGTATAAAAGTCTTGAATCGGAGTTAGCCATAAGTTTTTTATTTAAGTATATCGTAATTATGTGTTATCGAAAATAACACCATAATCAAATTCGCAATCAAAGTTAGCTCCAGCCAAATTTCTAGTATCTACTTGAGCATTTGTATTCTGTGCAAAACAATTATGTATGTCTGCATATCCAGCATCAAAAGCATTACCGTTGTATGAACCAGAAGTAACTCCACATGGATTGCTTAAAGTAACACTAAAATTAGCTGTGTATTGTCCAGTTGCATTATCTGTTATAGATGAAATATTAAAACTATTTGTTACTGCTGGAGTCTGCTGATTATAATTCCACCAAACTTTTGCACGACCATTCAAAAGCTGCTGAGGAGTTGAACTGTTAGCAGCAGAGGTGTCTTGAATTGTGTTGACTTTAATTGTTGACATTAACTATCTCCAAAAAAGACTCCGCATACGAATACTTTATCAACTTGAGCTCCAGAATTACTATCTGAGAAAACACTTATTTTATTATTTCCTGTGTTGAAAGTACTTAAATAAGGGTATCCATGAGTGCTGGTACTATTGGTCACGCTTATAGTATATACAGCAGCATAATTTGTATTAGAAAAAGCTGTTGTAAAATTTGTGGTATATTGTCCAGTTGCAACGTCTGTGACACTACTTACGTTAAAACTATCTCTTATATCGCAATTTCCACCAGTATTTGAAGTACCATCAAAATTAACCCATGCTTTTGCTCTGCCCTGTGCTATTTGTTCTGGGGTTGAACTATGGGCAGCAGATGTGTTTTGTATCGTTTCTACTAGAAGAACTGACACTAAGAATCTCCAAAAATCGCCACTAAAGTAACACTTCTGTCGGCTGTGACTGAAGTGCCTCCTGATTGATAACCAGTTCTAAATTTAAAGCCTGTAGTCAAGTATTTACTATCATGTTCCATTGGAAAACAATAATTAGGGTTTACATGATCCTCATCTGCTTGTGCTGCTGAACCAGTAAAAACATAATCATTGTTGGTTAGTGCATTTGTAAAAGTCGCTGTAAATTTTCCAGTTGCATTATCTGTAATAGAACTTATATTAAATGAATCTCTAATTGCGACAGTGCCAGTACCAATAAAATTAACCCACGCCAGACAAAGCGTTCCTTTTTCTGTTCCCGAACTATTTTGAAATACTGGTGCAGTTGTTGAAATGCTTTTAATTGTACCAACAGAAAGTGTACTCATGGTTAACTAGGTTTTGGGTTGTCTGTTTTTACCTTTTCACAGGCAGTGTAGTATGCTGTCAGTTTACTAGAATCTCCTTTACTATTCCAGTACATTGCGTCTGCAAAATCCTCTAAAGGTGGATATAAAAGTTGTCTTTCTGATTGATAATTTAATTTATCAAGTTCAACTCTTGCAGCATCTACATTACTTTGCACTATAGTTACTTTATTGCCATTTGTATCAAGACCATAATCTACAAAAGATTCATCTAAGGTAACTATTGCTGGGTAGGCTTTTAATACTGCATCAAAATCTAAAGCCATTAACCTGCCACCTCCTGTACTTGAATTGTTGAAGTCCCAAAGAACCCATAATTTTGATTCGCAGTGCCGTCAAATCTGTTTACACGCACACTATAGGAATTTAACATCGAGGCTATTCTTAAATTATATGTAAGAGTGTCCCCAACAGAATATGAGGGTGTATCTACAAATGTATAGCCTAACTGATGCACTTCAGTTGTATTAATAGTTCTACAACCAAAAGTAACATTAGTCTGAATGCCAGTAGCACTAGTACCAATATTTATATTAGTTGTTCCGTTGCGTCTTAAACGAAAAGCTGGGAAAGCATTACTAGCACCTCCAACACAAACACTGGTATAAATAATAAATTTACTAGATGCAGCAACTGGTGTTATATCTACGGTCAAGCCAGTTATATCTACAAATGTATTTGTTGAATGTGAAAAAGCATCAGTTTTATTAGCAGCTACAGTTTGAACAACTCCACCACCTTGTCCAGAGGCTACACCTCCTACTGGAATTATCTTGTTAACTTTTAGTTGGCTCATAAATTTATTATATACACTTTTATACTACAGTCCATGTCTCACCAGAACCAATAGTAACAGTAACTCCGCTTTGAATAGTTATAGGACCAAAACTTCCAGCGTTATGTCCATTTGTAATTGTGTAATTTTGTGTAACAGTTTGATCGTTCTCCCAAAATATTTCATCTGAACCTCCTCCAACTGCTCCACCTCCAGCAGCAGCCCAACTTAACGTACCAGAAGCATCAGATACAAGAGCATAGCCAGAAACAGCAGCATCGGCAGAAGGTAATGTCCATGTAAGACTAGAAGAAACTGTAGCTGGTGCTTGAAATGCTACATAATGACTACTATCAGAATCAGCAAAGCGTAAATCATTCTGTCCCTGGAGCGTTAATCCATTAGCATCAAATATCATTTGCTCTGTACCACTAGAAGAAAATCCCATTACATTTGCAGATTTTCTGAATAAGCCTAAATCTGTATCTGAATCAAAAGATAAAGCAGGAGTAGATGCACTACTAGAATCATCTATCAACAACGGACCTGTCATTGTACCGCCAGCTTTAGATAATAAACCTAGATTAGCTTGATCTATATTTCCTATTTCTGTAAAAGCACCATTGCTTGAGTTTCTTATTTTTAAAATATTTGTAGTGGTATTTAAAAAAGGCATACCAGCTACACATTGGCTGGTAGCTAAATCACTAGATTTAGAATTACTTGACTGTATAGCAGCAAAAACAGAGTTTAAATCTGTTCTTACGTTAGCTCCAGAGGCATTTTCAATGGTGTAGTTTGTTACGTCAGCCACAGTTAAATACTATTTTTCTCCATGTTACCCTCCTTTGCCGAAACCAACAGCACTGTAGGTAAAGTTCCTATCAATACTAGCATTACTTGAGTTCTTGAAGTGAACTGTAAAGCCAGTTCCAGATATACTACTAAGCTCAAAATAATCACCTGATGCCATATTCTGAGGAGAAATATTAACAGAAGGCAAGAAACTATTTAAATTACCCAATCCAGACGTTCCAACAAAAAATGGTGCTGTAAATGTAACAACTTTTGCTCCTGCTCCAGATGCTATGACAGAAGATTGTTCAGTTCTTGATGGCATTGTTGCTGTATATCCTGCTTGCTGAAGATTCATATTCTGTGCTGTATCTGCTGTATCTAAAGTAATTCTGAATTGAAATCCTCTACCTTTAAAAGTTCCATTAGCAAAATCGTTGAAATCTGTATAAGTAGGAGAACTAGAGGGATTATCGGTTGTGGTTCGTACAGCAATTTTAGCGTTAGCATCATTAGCAACAGTTCCATCAAAATCTGTCCAAGTATCAATTAAATCTGTTCTATTATCAAATTGATCCCCTGTATAAAAACCAACTCCTTGAAAATATCTTTTTAAGACAAGTGAGAATGTACCACCAAGATCAAGGGTATCTACAAAATCATAAGTACCACTAGCATTTGCTGTTGGGTCTATAAGTTTTAATCCTCCAAGAGATGAATCATATATAACATTAGATTTTGTTCCGTTATATGGTGTTCCATCAGTATCTTCTCTATCAGTTTTAACAGTTATAGAATCAAGAATATCAACAAGAGAAAGATTTACACTGGCTGCATTTGAACTAAATCTACCGCCATCATCTTGAAATTTAAGAAGATATGTTCCAGCTAAAGCAGGAGCTATGACCTCTGTAGCATTACCAGCTACGGCTTCAATAACATCCTGTGCAGATTGAAATGTAGCAGCACCTCCAGCTTGATTTGTATGTCTCACATAAACTCGACCACCATGTAAAACATCTATAGCAGTTGCCTGTGTAAATCTTAATCTTACAAATTGTTCATTAATAGGTTCAATAGTAAGTCCAGAAACATCTTCTGGTAATGCAGTTTTACCTTCAGCAGTAAATGTTGTTTCAGTAAAATTAGATGATAAAACTAATCCTGCGTTGTATGAGAATACTTGAATTGTATATGTTCCTTTAACAGTATCTAGAATCTCAAAATCACTACTAAATATAACTTGAGAAACATAATTACCATTTTCTAATTTGTAACTTACTAAATACTGAGTTACACCTTGAACTGGTTGCCAATCAATAATTAATTTGCTGCGAGCAATATTATTTATAACTACTGTCTTTTCTGTAACTGTTAAGTTGCTAGGAGGAGATGCAGGAGCATTTAAAACTGATATTGTTCTTGTGGGTAACGCAGTTCCATCTTCGATAAACGCATATTTACCCTCGACATAAGACAAAGCTGTAATTATATAGTTAATATCATCTTGTTCTTCTACTTGAATAACTCTAAATAATTGAGTCTGTAATGTTGTACTAGATATTAGATAAGGTGCATTTACGTTTGGTGCGGAAGTAAACGCAGAACTTACTGTTAAAACTGCTCCTGTAATATCGGATATAGTTTTAGACTCGACTGATCCATCAGATAAAATCACACTGATAGTTGGGTTATCATTTAAAGCTGGTAAAGTTGTCTGTGCTTCTGCATCAATAGTGATAGCAGTAGTTGTTGCAGATACAACACGACCACCTCTTCTAGCACCTGCTCTTACTGGATCATTTATTTCAACAATAGAACCAGGTCTAACAACAATTCCCGCATCTATTGAAGTTGAGAATGTAACTGTTTCACTTTCATTTTGTTCAGCGAAGAGTATTGCACGACCCAATCGAGCAGCTTGATTACGAGAAGTACACGCAAATGCTTTTACCTGTTTTACTATTGTTCCAAGTTTTGTTATTGCTGTTGCATCTTCTACTACTTCAAAGTCAACTTCTTTTGAATCCATATTGAAGTAGCTGACAGAGACAACGCTATGTCTAGTTTTTAAACTACTTCCTGAGTATGCAAATCCACCTTCGCCTACATTGGCTAAGTTAAACAGATAACTTGCTGTTGTTGGTTTATCTTGAGAAATAGTTACAGAACCAGCAGACCATATTGGCATACATCTCATAACACCAGCTAAATCATTTATTGCTGCAAATGCTTCTTTAGGACTTTGAATATTTACATTACAACTAAATCTAGCTTCAGTAGCACCTGATCCTGTACCATCATCTACTAACTCGTTTGCATATTTACTTGCAGCTACAAAACTGAATAAATCTAAATTACTGTCAGTAACATGATCTCCTAACCCATACCTAGTATTTGTGAGAAGGTCTAGTAAGCACATCGCAGGGCAATTTGTATAAACAGCAGCACCCATAACTCCATTGAATATATAGCCACTTGGGTAAACAATTCTGCCAGTTGTGTTATCAACAGTAGGTGTACCAGAACTAGATGCTCCTGCTCCTGGTATTCTTACCTTTACTCCTCTAATACGATATTTTCTTGTAGGAATACGATTGAACTGTTTACTATCTAAACGCAAAGCAACGTAAGCACTATTGGCATAGGTTGAACTGTTATCTATTACTTCTTGAAGGCTAGTAAATTGAAAAGCATTTACTCTTGCTGCCTCTGTGCTATCAGCCGTAACTCGAACTACTCTTACATCAACAGGAAAAGCACCTGTAACGTTTATTCTGTGATCTCTAGCGTAAGCATCTGCTGTTCTACCACTGACAGATGTGCTTATAGCATCTGTATATCCACCAGAATTATATTGAACCTGTATTTTGTAAGCTACTGTATCTCCTCGAATATCTCCATCATCTTCAGCTACTTGTATCTGAGGCCAAGTTAAAGTAACAATAATCGCATCTACGTCTGTATTAGTAACTTGTCTGGTAACAGGAGCAGAAGTAGTTACAGTAACTCCAACCGCAGTAGGTGATCTACTTTCGGCAGGAATACCACTCATCGCAGTTTGACTTGACGTTCCAAACTTAGATTTAAAGGTTACATCTTGAAAATTAAAATCAGTATCAGCAGGACTAGCACTTGTAGCTGTTGAATTTAATATTGGAGTGTCATCAAGAAATACATCTTTTAGACTTGCATTATCGTATGCAGTTGTGCCTTTTGTAAGACCTTCTTTTGACGCACTAGCAAAACCTTCTATCTCTCCTTCAGATATTAAATCTTGAACTGTGGCAAAACTTCTACTATGTAAAGTATCAGGAGCACGATAAGGAGGTGGGGGTGGGGCAGGTGGACCTCCACCAGAACCTTTAATAAGTTTAGTTTCGTCTGTCATGCTTCTACCTGATTAGTGTCAATCGCTGCACTTATTACAACACTTCCTGTAATTATCTCACCATATACTATTGGAACGGGAGTGCCAGCCCTTGATGTATTTTGCACTCCACTAAAGTTAAAAGATAATTGTGGATCTTCTTCTGAACTAAATTTTTGCGGTTCTGGTAAAGGGAATAGCATTTCACTTACTCCCATAAGTGTTAGTCCTAAACCTATATTTGCTAATGTTGCTGAAAATGCACCCATAGCTCCTGATCCTGCTGCTGCTGAAAAACCACTAAATCCAAATGTAGGTGCTGCTCCTGGTAGCAATAAAGCCGTACCAATTAATACTGCTCCTAATAAAACCTTTCCAAAGCCTCTTCCTGCACCACTAATCACTGGAATAAAGTGTATATCTTGTTGTCCGATTGGGTGTCCTATTTCATCTTTTTCAATATCATAATCACCAACTTTTACTTGATAATATTTAGGACTCATAAAACGTTCTACTTCTGGAAAATTATGTATTAAAAAACTTACTGCTTGAGAAACACTATTTACTTTTATCTCGAACTCTTTATGTCCGATAAATTCTGCTAATTGTCCATATAATTTTAATTTACGAAGCATAGCGATACCTCTTTCCTGTACATTTTAACAACCATTCAGAGTAAGGCTCTCTACAAGATAGTCTATCGGTTAAATGATGAATAACATCT
>VTLG01015792.1_pt1 | contig 23201 bp, 25 predicted proteins | sample 4694571 | NCBI WGS metagenome assembly VTLG01 (sample SAMN12604809, study PRJNA352737) | marine metagenome | biome: ENVO:00000447; feature: ENVO:00000209|ENVO:00000569|ENVO:01000036; material: ENVO:00002151; isolation source: viral sequences binned using virsorter ...
GGATATAGATTGGAAATCATCAGATAAGGATGATTGGTTTATTTTAGATTGCTATAGAGCGTTAGATCCAACAGCATTCACTCAAGTCTATAATGATCCATTTCTTAAATTGTATCTCACTGCTCTTATAAAGAGACAATGGGGACAAAATATGATTAAATTTAAGGGAGTTAAACTTCCTGGTGGTATAGAGATGAATGGTAGAGAAATTTATGATGATGCTGAGAGAGAAATTGAAGCACTTAGATCTAGAATGGCATCGGAGTATGAATTACCTCCTTATGATTTTGTAGGTTGATGACACATGGCATTAAATCCATTTTTTCTACAAGGATCATCTTCTGAGCAAAGATTAGTACAAGATCTTATAAATGAACAATTGAAGATGTTTGGTGTTGAAGTCACCTATATTCCAAGAAAATTCGTAAATACACAATCAGTTTTTCAAGAAGTCCAATCATCAAAATTTGATGATAATTTTTCTATAGAAGCATATGTTAATACCTATGAAGGATATTCTGGTGCTGGTGATGTTTTAACTAAGTTTGGAATGAGTTTAAGGGATGAAGTTACCCTTACTATTTCAAAAGAAAGATTTGAGGACTTTGTTGCACCATTTATGGCAGGTCTAGATGATGGTAGTGGAACTGGTGAAATTATACTTTCAACTCGCCCAAGAGAAGGAGATTTAGTATATTTTCCATTAGGTCAAAGATTATTTGAAGTAAAGTTTGTAGAGCATGAAGATCCATTTTATCAGTTAGGTAAAAACTATGTTTATCAACTCAAATGTGAACTCTTTGAATATGAGGATGAGGTTATTGATACTTCTATAGATGCAATTGATACTCAAATAGAAGATACAGGATATATTACGTCATTACAAATGGTAGGTACTGGTAGAACAGCAACAGTATCAGGAGCACTTAATGTAACTAATGGATATGTGAGAGAAATATATTTAAATAATGATGGATATGGATATACAAGTAATCCTACTATCAAGTTTACTGCACCAACAACAGGTGTAACAGCAAGTGCAGTTGGTATATTAACAACAAAGGGAAGTGTTACTTCAATTAAAGAAATATTAATGACTAGTGCAGGTAATGGGTATACGGAAACACCAATTATTACTATTAGTGGTGGCGGTGGAACTGGTGCTGCAGCAACTTGTCGTATTGAAGAAGGGCATCAAGGTGTAGTACAATTTAATGTTACTGATGGTGGTGTTGGTTATAATACTGTTCCAAATGTATATGTTTATCCAGTAACAGTTGGAGCTGCTGGAACTGCTAATATTGGTATAGGATCTACAGGTCAACTTGATAGTATTACAATAACTGAAGGTGGTCAGTATTATTCATCTCCACCAACAGTTACTATTGATCCTCCACCTAATAGAATGGCTCCAGCACAGTCAGTTTATCTATCAGCAGTAGGATCTGGATATACAGATGGTGATCAATTCTTTGCTGTAAGTGGTGGAAATGGTCAAATGGCAACTATTCGAGCAGTAGTAACTGGTGGTTCAGTTTCTTCTGTATACTCTACTCCACACTTTGGTGGTGCTAACTATCTTATGTACGATGTTTTAACTCTTCTTGGTGGAAATAATGATGCTACAGTAACTGTTAATAATGCAAGTAATAGTTACTTTGAAGGTGGTGGTCAAGCAACTGCAGTTGCAACTATAGGTGTTGGTGGAACTATTGGTGGTGTAGTAACTGGTATTACTTTAACAGATCGTGGATGGGGATATATGGGTCCTCCTCCATTTGGTGGTTCTTTGGTTACTATTAGTAATGATGGTGCAAATAAATCTGTACCTGGAAGATGTGGTGGATATTTCTGTAATGCAGTTGGTATTGCTTCAATAGGAATTACTGGATCTGATAGAGTTATTAGATCGGTTTATATTAAGGATCCAGGTGAAGGATATTCACAATCACCTCAAGTTATAGTAGACTCACCAGACATAATATCTGGCATTGGAACATACATTTATAATGAAGTTGTTCAAGGTATGAGATCTGGAATTCAGGCAAGAGTAAAGGAATGGGATGTTGATACGTTAGTATTGAAAGTATCTAACGTTGGTATTGGAACAACAAACGCACAAGGATTCTTCCCAGGTGAAACTATTAAAGGTCTAGAATCTGGAGCATTATTTGCCAATACTATGTTTAATAGAGAAGATACTAGCGATAAATATAATGATGGTGATATATTTGAAACAGAAGCAGATTCTATTTTAGATTTCACAGAATCTAATCCATTTGGTACTTATTAATGTTAGGAACTTATTTTTATCACGAAATAATAAGAAAAACAGTTATTTCTTTTGGAACATTGTTTAATGATATCTATGTACGTCATGAAGATGCTGCAGGAAATGATATTAGTGAAATAAAAGTTCCCGTTGCTTATGGACCAAGACAGAAATTTTTAGCAAGGATTCAGCAACAACCAGAATTAAATAAAGCAACTCAAATTACATTACCAAGAATGGCATTTGAGATGACTAATATCTCTTATGATTCAACTAGAAAGTCTGGTATAACTCAAACATTCAAAGCAAAAGATGGCGATAAGATGAAAAAAGTCTTTATGCCAGTTCCATATAATATAGGATTTGAATTAAATATTCTTACTAAACTTCAAGATGATGGACTTCAGATTCTTGAGCAAATATTACCATTCTTTCAACCAGGTTTTAATTTATCTGTCGATTTAGTTAAATCTATTGGTGAAAAGAGAGATATTCCAATGATCCTTCAAAGTATTAGTCAACAAGACGATTATGAAGGAGATTTTGCTACAAGAAGAGCATTAATTTATACTCTTCAATTTACAGCGAAAACCTTTATGTTTGGTCCTATTGCAGATACTCCAGATGGACTTATTCGCAAGGTTCAGTTGGATTACTATTCCGACACAGATACGAGAACAGCAAAACGTGTTCAGCGTTATAGTGTGAAGGCAACTGCTAAGAAAGATTATGATAATGATGGATTGGTTACTGAATTGGATGACCCATTAATAGAACCAGGTGATGATTTTGGATTTACAGAATCTTCTTCTTTCTTTGGAGACTCTAAAGATTTTAGTCCAACACGTAAAATAGACTTATAAGATCATGAAAGATAATTATGATACATTAAATGATGCATTTAATACAGAAGATGAAATTGTTGACATTGAAGTTAGCAATACACCAGAAGCTGGTTGTGTCAGAAGAAAAGATACAATGACTGATATTACTGCAGATATTGACAAAGATTATAAGTACACAAGAGGACAATTATATTCATTAATTGAAAAGGGACAAGAAGCAATTAATGGTATTATGGAACTTGCAGGTGAAAGTGCAAGTCCTAGAGCATATGAAGTTGCTGGTCAATTAATAAAGAGTGTTGCTGATACTACAGATAAATTAGCAGATTTGCAGAAGAAAGTTAAAGATTTAGATGAGGATTCTGTAAAAGCACCAAGTAATGTTACGAATAATGCCTTGTTTGTAGGTTCTACTAGTGAATTATCAAAGATGCTGAAACAAGGAATTCTAAATAATAATAACACCAAATAACTGTTCAATGGACAATATAAGAGTAAGAGATGAATCTCTATATGATTGGAGGTCTACATTAACTGAAGAAACTAATTGTGACTGTGAAGGTTGTGGTTGTGATCCTTGTGTTAAATGTGGTGAGAGTCATCATAATATTAATGAGGAAATACAAGGTGGCGTAAGTGTAGAAAATTATGCTGATGGTGTTCAGTTTAATGAGATAGAAACTGTAGATATAATTAAACCAAAAGCACTTGATCCATCTAATTGGAGAAGTGAGATGCAAATTTTGGAAGGTAATAGAACAAGATACAAGGGAATTTCTATATCTGGTTCAGGTAATAAGAAAGATATGTCTAAGGGACCAAATGAAAAGGCACTTATAGATTATACAAAGATTCAGGCAAAAGCAGATAAAAAGAAAGAAGTAATTGCTGCTTCAAATGAAATAGAAGGTGATCTTGTTGATGAAGGATTACTTAAAGGTGCTTTTAGTGGTGCTAAACTTATAGCAAAAGTTACACCAAAAGTATTTAAAACCGTTGTTAAAGGTGGACAGGCATTAGCAAGAAAAGGTGCTGGTGATATTACTAAATTTAAAAAAACTAGAGAATTAGTTAGAAGATATAATAATATTGCAGATATAAGAGCAAGCAAAGCAAGCAAACCATTAATTGCACCAGATCCATTCACAACACCTCCATCAAAAACTAAATTTCCATTTGGAAAGAAACCAGTAGAGTTAAAACTGGGTAATCCAACTATACCATCCACAAAAGAAACTCCTTTAAAATTAACAAAACCAAGTGATGTAAAAAAACCGCAATCCTTTAAGGACTTTAGTAAGAAACTTAAAGCATTAAAAAAAGATGCGTATAGGTCGCCAGATCCATTTACGACACCTTCACCAAAAAAACCAATTGAACCATTTGGAAAGAACCCAGTAAAGTTAGATGGTCTGGGTAAGTCAACTATACCTACAAAGAAAACTAGTGTAACTACATCTACAACTAAAAAAATAACTGGATCTGCAGGAACGCAATATAAAGAACCAATTGGTGCTAATCCAACAGCAAAAACACAATATAAAGAACCAATTGGTGCTAATCCAACAGCAAAAACGCAATATAAAGAACCAATTAAAATAAAGATGACTAAAAGTCAAAGAGTATCAATGACTGGAAAGGCTACTGACATAATTAAACAATTACAAGGTAAGAATATAGTTAATACAAAAACTAAGGAAACTCGGAATCAATTAAATGCTAGAATAAAAAAAGCATTTGATAGTTCTACAAAAAAAGGAACATATTCTGATCAAATTAATCAACTATTAAAATTACCTGATCCAAAAGTAAAATCTCCAATATCAACACCTACCAAAAAATCTACACCAACACCTAAAAAAGATGAAGGTGGAAAGGCAATAAAAAGAGTAATTGGTGGTGCAGTTAGTGCAACTGGTTATAACCTAGTAACTGGTGGTAAAAAAAAGAAAGAAGTTAAGGAAGGTGTTGCATCAGTAGTAGCAAAAACAATTCCTTGGGGAAAAGTTGCTACTAAAGTTGGTGGTGCTGTTCTTGCTGCTAAAGGTGGTGAGAAAATTCTTAAAGATCTACTTGGAACACCAGATCAACCAAAGAGAACTGATTGGGATAAAAACCCTAAAGATAAGATAGATCAAGAACTTAATGTTAAGCAAGGGCAAGCAAAAGATGCTGCAAAGAATAAATCATTTGATGATGAGATGAAGGCTTATAGAAAAGGTAAGGAAAACTTAACTGATATTGAAAAGATTGAAAGATTAAAATCTAATGCTGGATTAAAACAAACTAAGAAAACCAAGAAGGAATCTTTTTCTGATTGGAGAAGTGAAATCAATCTCTAATAAATAATCAATAAAGGTTTAAAAGTATCATGTTAACTAAAGTCTTAGCAGCTGAGGGTGATCTAAGCAGTCCTTCTAATGTTGATAAAGCAACTGTGGTAAGGCTTTATAATAGCCATACAGCAGCAATAGTAATAACTAGAAAGGATTCTGGTGGAACAACTATTGGTAGTTTTAGTGCTGTAAATGGTGAAGTAATATTTGTAGAAAAAGATCCCACTGATACACTTACTGCTGCAGCTCAAGGAAATAAGCAATTGGTAGTAAAGGTTGCTTACGCAAACTAATATTTTTCTTTTGTTATGAATCAACAAGAAGTATACTTAGGTAATCCCAACCTAAAGAAGGCGAACACGCCTATAGAATTTACAGAAGAGCAAATTGTTGAATTCCTTAAATGTAAGGAAGATCCAGTTTACTTTGCAAGAAATTATATAAAAATCGTTTCTCTTGATGAAGGTCTTGTACCTTTCAATATGTATCCATTTCAGGAGAAATTAATTACTAATTTCCATGAGTCTAGATTTAATATCTGTAAGATGCCTAGACAGACTGGTAAATCAACTACTTGTGTATCTTATTTGCTACACTACGCTGTTTTTAATGATAATGTCAATGTTGCGATTCTGGCAAACAAAGCGTCCACTGCTAGAGATCTACTTGGTAGATTGCAACTTGCATATGAAAATCTACCTCGATGGATGCAACAAGGGATAATCTCTTGGAATAAAGGTTCTTTGGAGTTAGAAAATGGATCTAAAATTTCGGCAAACTCTACTTCTTCCTCTGCTGTTCGTGGTGGATCTTATAATGTCATATTTTTGGATGAGTTCGCATTCATCCCGAATCACATTGCTGATGATTTCTTTGCTTCCGTTTATCCAACAATATCTTCTGGACAGAAAACTAAGGTAATTATAGTTTCTACTCCACGGGGTATGAATCATTTTTACAGAATGTGGCACGATGCTGAAAGAAATAAGAATGAGTATTGCCCAACTGAAGTTCATTGGTCAGAAGTTCCTGGTAGAGATGCTGTTTGGAAAGAACAAACAATAGCAAACACATCAGAACAACAGTTCAAAGTTGAGTTTGAGTGTGAATTTCTAGGATCTGTTAATACTCTTATCAATCCAGCAAAACTTAAAACTTTAGCATATGATGATCCATTAAACAGAAATGCTGGATTAGATGTATATGAAGCACCAATAAAAGATCGTAATTACTTAATGACAGTTGATGTTGCTCGTGGACTAGGTAACGATTATTCCGCATTCATAGTATTTGATATTACAGAGTTTCCTTATAAGGTAGTTGCAAAATATAGGAATAATGAAATTAAACCTATGCTATTTCCTAGTATAATTCATAATGTAGCAACTGGTTATAATAAAGCATTCTTATTGATAGAAGTAAATGATATTGGAGATCAGGTTGCAAGTATTTTAAATTATGATTTAGAATATGATAATCTTCTAATGTGTTCTATGAGAGGGCGTAATGGACAGATTGTTGGATCTGGATTTAGTGGAAAGAAATCACAACTTGGCGTAAGAACGACTGCTGCTGTTAAAAAACTTGGTTGTTCTAATCTTAAAACTCTCTTAGAAGATGATAAAATATTAGTATCTGATTATGATATTATTTCAGAGTTAACAACATTCGCTCAAAAGCATAATTCATTTGAAGCAGAAGAAGGATGTAATGATGACCTTGCAATGTGTTTAGTATTATTTGCTTGGTTAGTTGCACAAGATTATTTTAAGGAAATGACGGACAATGATGTTCGTAAGAGAATATATGAAGAGCAGAAGAATCAGATAGATCAAGATATGGCACCATTTGGATTTATTTCAGATGGATTTGATCAAGATAGTTTTGTAGATGTAGATGGTGATAGATGGCATACTGATGAATATGGGGATAGATCTTATATGTGGGACTATATGTAAATGGAGTTTGATGAACAACTTGAATTAGATCATTTATTTTTAAAAGAAAGAAAGTGTAGAAGATGTGGAAAGATAAAGGATCTGATGACTGATTTTTATCTTACTAGAAAGAATAGAAGAAATCCATCAGCATATTCTTATGAATGTAAAGTTTGTACTATAAAAAGAATAGTTAGTAATAGAAAGAAAAAGAAAAAGATTATAGATTGGCAATATCCAGATTGGTAATGTTCGTGCATCGTTTCCCCAGTGAAAACACCCTAATCAATAAATAATTTCAGTAATAATCCAGAGATTCGGAGAGTAATAAGATGCCTCTAAATTTAGCATCTCCTGGCATAGTAATAAGAGAGGTTGACTTAACTCTCGGCAGAGTAGATCCTACAAGTGGATCTATTGGAGCCTTGGTCGCACCTTTCTCTAAAGGACCTGTAAATGAACCACAACTCATCGAAAGTGAGGAGGATCTTCTACAGACTTTTGGACAACCTTACCCAGTAGACAAACATTATGAGCATTGGATGGTGGCATCATCATACCTTGCATATGGTGGAACAATGCAAGTTGTTCGTGCAGATGACCATGACACACTAACTGGTGTTGGTGTATCAAACGCATTTGTAGGAACTGCTAAAAGCATGAGAGTATTAAGCAACAGCCATTATAATCAATTAGGTTATGATGATAATACCATTACAGGTGCAACTGTGGTTGCAAAAAACCCAGGAACTTGGGCAAATGGACTTAGAGTTGCTATTATAGACAGTAAAGCAGATCAAACACTGACTCTCGAAAATCCTTATACTGGTCCAGTAGGATCAGCCATTACAATATCAGCAGAGGGTATTGAAACACCAACTTCTACTGGTATATCGACTCTAACTGGTTATTTTAAAGGTATTGTAACTGGACTCAGTACAACTATTTCTCCTAAAGAAATTGATGTTAAACTTATTTCACATGTATCTGCAGCAGGTACTGTAACTAATGTTGAGTATGGTGGAATTTATAAGTTTAATACAGCTGCAGGTATTGGGACTGCTGCGGGTTCTGGTGTTGTTGGTTTTACAACTGCAGCAGGAACAATAGGAACAGGTACTACAAACAAAGTAGTAAAACAGGTAGACTGGTTTGAACAACAGAATATTGTATTAACTAGTAAAGATGCTAATGGAAATCCAATTACTCTTGAGTGGGATCAATTAGCAAATGCACCAGGAACTTCAGCATATGTTGCTGCAAGAGGTGGTAGAAATGATGAAGTTCACGTTGTTGTTATTGACGACAAAGGAACAGTAACTGGCAACGCTGGTACAATTCTTGAAAAGCATTTAAATCTTTCTAAAGCAAAAGATGGTGAATATTCAGTTGGATCTACTTCTTATTGGAGAAATTATCTAGCAACCAACTCTAAGTATATTTTCGGTGGTAGTGCTCCTGCTGGAATTACAACTACTGGATATACTGATTCTACTGGAACAGGTGCAGTTGGTTCTTTAGATGCAGACAGTGGATGGGATCAAAATGGTGCTAATGTTAACTTTGGTGCTTCTGGAGTATTTACAGCATCTCTTGAAAAAGGTGCTAATTATGGAGGACATCAGGATTACACTACAACTGGATCTATGAGTTCAGGTGTTGATGATCTAATCACTGGTTATGGATTATTTGAAAATACTGAGGACACTGAAGTAGATTTCATTCTAATGGGATCTGCAAACTATCCTCAAGTAAAGGCACAAGCACTAGCACAAAAATGTATTGCAGTTGCTGAAGCAAGAAAAGATGCAGTAGCATTTATCTCACCTTACAGACAAGCATTCTTAAATGATACTACTGCTGGTCAATCTGTAACGGTTAGTGATATCGATACGATGACAGAGAATGTGAAGGACTTTTATGCTCCTATCACATCATCTACTTATGCAGTATTTGATAGCGGTTACAAGTACATGTATGATCGCTTCAATAATGTATTCAGATATATCCCATTAAATGGTGATATTGCTGGAACCTGTGCAAGAACTGATATTGAACAGTTCCCTTGGTTCTCACCAGCAGGTACTGCAAGAGGAGCAATTCTTAACGCAGTAAAACTTATTTACAATCCTGGTAAGAAACAGAGAGACATTCTTTATTCCAACAGAATTAACCCTGTTATCCTATCACCTGGAGCTGGAATCGTTCTATTTGGTGATAAGACTGGATTTGCTAAATCATCTGCATTTGATCGTATCAACGTTCGTAGATTATTCATCTACCTTGAAGATGCAATTAAAGCAGCAGCAAAAGATCAACTCTTTGAGTTCAACGATGAAATTACAAGGACTAACTTTGTAAATATCATTGAACCATTCCTAAGAGATGTTCAATCCAAGAGAGGTATTTTTGACTTCGTTGTTGTTTGTGATGAAACAAACAATACAGCAGCAGTAATCGATTCAAACGAATTTGTTGCTGACATATTCATCAAACCAGCACGTTCTATCAACTTCATCGGTCTTACCTTTGTTGCTACAAGAACTGGTGTTGCTTTTGAAGAAGTAATCGGTTCCGTTTAATCAAGAGGTTTTAATCAATCATGGCTAGAAATCAAGTCAATCCACCACCACTAAGGACGATTTCAGACTTTAAAAGTAAGCTGACAGGTGGCGGTGCTCGTGCTAATCTGTTCGAGGTTGTTCTAACATTTCCTGATGCTGCTCAACCACCCTCTGATGTTCTTGATAGATCAAGATTCTTAGTAAAGGGTGCAAGATTACCAGCATCTAACATTTCGCAAATAGAAGTACCTTTCAGAGGAAGGGTACTTAAAATTGCAGGTGATAGAACATTCGATTCTTGGACTGTTACCGTTATTAACGATACAGACTTTGCAATCAGATCCGCATTCGAGAGATGGATGAATACCATCAATCGTCTTTCAGATAATACTGGTTTAGTTAATCCAGCAGACTATCAAGCAGATGCTTATGTTTATCAGTTAGATCGTGATGGACAAGATCTAAGGGCATATCGTTTCTACGATACATTCCCAACACAGGTTGGTCCTATCGAACTTTCATATGATGCTCAAGGCATTCAGGAATTTACTGTTGAACTTCAGGTACAGTACTTAGAAGTAATCAAGGGTAGAAGTCCTGTAGCAGGTGGCGAGGATATCAACTAAATAGAAGATATAAAGTAAATTTTTTATACTATGGCGAAACTTTTCGGTTTTTCTATTGAGGATACTCAGAAAAAGTCCAAATCAATCATCAGCCCTGTTCCCAAGAACAATGAGGACGGGGTTGATGCTTTTGTGTCAAGTGGATTTTATGGTCAGTATGTAGATATTGAGGGTGCATATCGTTCAGAGCATGATTTAATAAAAAGATATAGGGAAATGGCACTTCATCCAGAAGCGGATGGTGCTATTGAAGATGTTGTCAATGAGGCAATAGTCAGTGATCTATATGATTCTCCCGTAGAAGTTGAATTATCAAATTTAAATGCAAGTGAAGGTATAAAGAAAAAAATTCGTGAAGAATTTACATATTTAAAAGAAATCATGGACTTTGATAAGAAGTGCCATGAGATTTTTCGTAATTGGTATATTGATGGTAGATTATTCTACTTAAAAGTTATTGATCAAAAAAATCCACAAGATGGTATACAAGATCTTAGATATATTGATCCATTAAAAATTAAATATATTCGTCAAGAGAAAAAGAAGAAGGGACAAGAGTTAAGTATTATCACTAATAATGATAAACAATCTGTTCCAAATCCAGAATATGATGAATATTATCTCTACACTCCAAAACCAAATTATCCAACTGGAATGGTTAGTAGAGCAGGTAAAGACGCTGTAAAAATATCAAAAGATTCAATTACTAATTGTTCTTCTGGTTTAGTTGATAGAAATAAGAATAGAGTTCTTTCATATCTTCATAAAGCAATTAAGGCACTTAATCAACTTAGAATGATTGAGGATTCTCTTGTTATTTACAGATTATCAAGAGCACCAGAAAGAAGAATATTTTATATTGATGTAGGTAATCTACCAAAAGTAAAGGCAGAACAATACCTTAAAGAGGTAATGTCTCGCTACAGAAATAAGTTAGTTTACGATGCTAACACTGGTGAAGTTCGTGATGACCGTAAATTTATGAGTATGATGGAGGATTTCTGGTTGCCTAGAAGAGAAGGTGGTCGGGGAACCGAAATCACAACTCTACCTGGTGGACAAAATCTTGGAGAACTTGCTGATATTGAGTATTTCCAAAAGAAACTTTATAGAGCATTAGGTGTTCCTGAATCTAGAATTGCTACTGATGGTGGTTTTAATTTAGGTCGTTCATCAGAAATCTTAAGAGATGAACTTAAGTTTGCTAAGTTTGTAGGACGTTTAAGAAAACGTTTTGCTGCAATGTTTAATGATATGCTTAAGACTCAATTGGTTCTTAAGAATATTGTTACTCCAGAAGATTGGGAGCAAATGGAAGATCATATTCAATATGACTTCATTTATGATAATCAATTTGCAGAATTGAAAGAAACTGAAATGCTGGAAGGCAGATTAGGTATGCTTGCAACAATAGAACCTTATATTGGTAAGTATTATTCTACTGAATATGTTCGTAAGAGAATACTACGTCAAAGTGATAAAGAAATAGAAGAAATTGATACACAAATAGAGGATGAAATTCAAAAAGGAATTATTCCAGATCCATCAAGTCTTGATCCAATAACTGGTGAGCCATTACCTCAAGAAGGAGATCCAGCAATGGATCCAAACATGGCAGCAGATCCTATGTCAATGGGTGAACAACCTGTAGATCCAGATATACAGGCACAGGCAGCAGAGATTGATAAAAAGTATCAAAAAGACACCAAGAAGGCCGAGTTATAAATATAGGTATATATTTACTATAATTTAATCTTATGGAAGAAATTGTTGATTTGATTGCAACTGACGCTTCTGCAGCAGATATATCCGATAGAATAAAGGATATGTTATATGCAAAATCAGCAGAGCGAATTGAGGGATCTAAACCATTAGTAGCAAATGCAGTATTCGATACTGAAATTCCTACTGAGGAAGATCAAGAATTAGATACTGAAGAACCAACTCAGGACCAAGAATAATGAAACTTATTACAGAAGAAATTTCTCAGGTAAAAATAATCTCTGAAGGTAAGGGGAGTAATAAAACTCTTCATATTGAAGGTGTATTCTTACAGGGCGGTATAAAAAACCGTAATGGAAGAATGTATCCTGTAGAAACTCTTTCTAAAGAAGTTAATCGTTATTGCGAAAGTTTTGTTGGTAAAGGACGTGCTCTTGGTGAATTAGGTCATCCTGAAGGTCCTACAGTAAATCTAGATAGAGTTTCTCATAAGATTACATCTCTTGTAAGAGAGGGTAATAATTTTAGAGGAAAAGCAAAACTTCTAGAAACACCTATGGGTAAGATTGCAAAATCTTTATTAGGTGAAGGTGTTATGTTAGGTGTTTCATCTCGTGGAGTTGGATCACTTAAAGAAGATCATACTGGTACTAAAGTAGTTGGTGAAGATTTCCAACTAGCAACTGCTGCTGATATAGTAGCAGATCCTTCCGCACCAGATGCTTTTGTTAATGGAATAATGGAAGGAAAAGAATGGGTTTGGGATGGAGGAGTTCTTAGAGAACAACTTGCAGAGCAAACAAAGAAATCAATTAATACATTGGTTTCTCAAAAAAGGTTAGAAGAACATAAGTTGAGTCTATTCAACAATTTTCTAAATAACCTGTAAATTTAACAAATCTATAAATAAGTATAGGTTCTTACGGACCTAATTGTCCTATTGGTAGCAATCAACACGAAATGGAAAACATCGAAGAAAACGTAGTCACCAAAGGAGCCGCAGCTGCAGACCCCGCACCAAAAGGGCCAGGCTACGAAGACCTTGGTGGACCTACTCCAGAAAACTCAAAACCAGATGACGATAGCAATAAGCTAAAGACACCTGGAGCAACCCTCGCTCAAGTAAGAGACGTTGTAAACTCTAAAGCAGCAAAAGCTGAAGCAGTTTCAGACGAAATCGAAGATGGGCAAGAAGTTGTAGCTGAGGATGAAGCAACTACAGATGAAGTAGTATCTGAAGAAGAAACAACAGAAGAAGAAGTTGTATCTGAAGAAGAAGCAACTACAGATGAGGTTGTTGCCGAGGAAGAGACTACTGAAGAAGAAGTCATCGAAGAAGAGAACTATGACGTTGATGCAGACGTTGCAGCACTTCTTGAAGGTGAAGAACTTTCTGAAGAGTTTCAGGACAAAGCAAAAACAATTTTCGAGACCGCAATCAAAACTAAGGTTGCAGAAATCAAGGAAGAACTCAATGAGTCTTATGCCAATGCTCTAGTTGAAGAACTAGAAACAATCAAAGGCGGACTTGTAGAAAGAGTTGATTCTTATCTTGAATACGTTGCAGATGAGTGGATCCAAGAGAACGCTCTGCAAGTAGAAGCAGGTCTCAAAACAGAAATGACCGAATCATTCCTAGAAGGAATGAAGGGTCTTTTTGAAGAACATTATGTATCAATCCCTGAAGAAAAATATGATGTGCTTAATAGTATGGTAGATAAGCTTGATGAGATGGAAAATAAACTCAATGAGCAGATTGAGAGAAATGTTTCTCTTAATCGCAGATTAGCGGAATCCACAGCAGATGTAATTTTTGCAGATGTTGCAGAGGGTCTTGCAGACACTCAAAAGGATAAACTTGCTTCTCTTGCCGAAAATGTTGAGTTTGAAAGTGAGACAGACTATCGTGAGAAGCTTGGTACTTTAAAGGAATCTTATTTCCCTACAAAGACTAGCACTCCAAAGAGCACCTCTGAGAATTTATCAGAAGAGGTTTCTACTGACGAAGTAGCATCACAGGATGTAAATCCTACGATGCAAGCCTATCTGAATACACTTTCTAGAGCTGCTAAAAAGTGATTACTAAATCATTAATTTCAAACAAAATACCTAAGAGGTAAATTTCAAATGCAGATGTACAATTCTGAGTACTTGCAGGAGAAGTGGGCACCAATCCTTGATTACGATGGATTGGATAAGATTCAAGATCCACATCGTAGAAGCGTAACCGCTATCCTGCTTGAAAACCAAGAAAAAGAATTACGTGAAGAGCGTAGTTTCCTTTCCGAAGCCCCTACAAACAGTACAGCCACAGGCTCAAACGCAGGTTTCTCTGCTGATGCTGCTGCTGGTGGTCCTACTGCTGGTTTCGACCCTGTTCTAATTTCTTTAATTAGACGTGCAATGCCTAACTTGGTCGCTTATGACCTTGCTGGTGTTCAACCAATGAACGGTCCTACTGGACTAATCTTCGCAATGCGTTCTCGCTACGAGAATCAGAGTGGAACAGAAGCTCTATTCAACGAAGCAGACACAGCATTCTCTGGACAAGACTCTGGATTCAACGAAACAGATGGCATGACTGGTGCTTCTGTTGGTTTGGGTACTACTTCACAACAAGGTAGCAATCCAGGACTTCTTGATCCTACAGTTCCTCAAACTGGCGATGCAACTACCTATAACGTAGGTCAAGGTCTTCGCACAGACGCTGCTGAAGGACTCGGTGAATCTGAGCACTTCAACCAGATGGCATTCTCCATCGAGAAAGTAACAGTTACTGCGAAATCTCGTGCGTTGAAAGCTGAGTACTCACTAGAGCTTGCTCAAGACTTGAAAGCAATTCATGGTTTGAATGCAGAGGCAGAACTTGCAAACATTCTTTCTACTGAAATCCTTGCGGAAATCAATAGAGAAGTTATTCGTACAATCTACAACGTAGCAGAGCCTGGTGCTCAAGCAAACGTTGCTAATGGTGGTACATTTGACTTAGACACCGATTCAAACGGAAGATGGAGTGTTGAGAAGTTCAAGGGTCTTATATTCCAGATGGAAAGAGACGCTAACGCTATCGCACAAAGAACTCGTCGTGGAAAGGGTAACATGATCCTTTGTTCCGCAGACGTTGCTTCTGCTCTAACAATGGCTGGTGTTCTTGATTACACCCCTGCACTTAATGCTAACTTGAACGTAGATGACACAGGCAATACATTTGCTGGTGTTCTTCAAGGTAAGTATAGAGTATACATCGATCCTTATTCTGCTAACGTATCTGCTAACCAGTACTACGTTATGGGTTATAAGGGTTCTTCTCCTTATGACGCTGGACTGTTCTACTGCCCATACGTTCCACTACAGATGGTTCGTGCGGTTGGTCAGGATACATTCCAACCAAAAATTGGATTCAAGACTCGCTACGGCATCGTCGAGAACCCATTCTCACAAGGAACTACACAGGGACTTGGAGCACTTACACGTAATGCTAACAAGTATTACAGAAGAGTTAAGGTTACTAACCTCATGTAAGCGAGATGCTTATATAACTTCAAGAGGGGTCGCAAGACCCCTCTTTTTTTATCTAAATAAAAGTAAAAGTACTATCACTATGACAAATCAAGAAGCAAAAGAATTTCTTATTAATAATGGTTACGCTGAGAATGAAACTAAAGCAGAATCAATTATATCCAATATTAATACAAACTCATATGTAACAGATATGGGTATAAGTGAAGATTTATATAATTCAATTAAGGGTTAATAATGACTAATTCGGTTTTTGGAAAGCAAATACAAAATAGAAATTTCCTATCTGGTATAGGATTCAAATTTAATTTGGGAAAATATCCAAAAGTTGATTTTTTCTCAAATAGTGCTAGAATACCAGAGTTAAACCTTGAACTTGCACAGCAAGCAACGTATTTAAAAAATATTGATGTTCCTGGTGAGAGATTAACATTTGGAGATTTTACTCTACAATTCATAGTTGATGAGAATTTAGAAAATTATATGTCAGTATATAATTGGTTAGTTGGTTTGGGATTTCCAGATACAACTAAAGAATATAAGGCACTAACAACAGATGATGCAAATCAAAGAGATCCAAAAGTAGCATTTTCTGACGGAACTTTAAGCATACAGAATAGCAATTACAAAGAAGTAGCAAAAGTTAAATTTACTGATTTATTTCCAGTTTCCTTGACATCTTTGGATTTTGATGCTACAAATACAGATATTCAATACTTTACAGCACAGGCAACTTTCAAGTATACTCTATATAAACTCTCAACCAATAATTAATGGACCTTGACAAAATTCAGGAGATGTGGCAGAAAGATTCTGTTATTGATCCTGATAATCTACATGATGAATCCTTGAAGATTCCCCAATTACATTCAAAGTATTATACGGTTTATAATACTGTTACTTTAATGCGTGAAAAAGCAAGAGAACAATATAATAAAGTTAGATTAGAGAGACATAATTTTTATACTGGTAAAGCACCTGCAGAAGTATATGCAGAAGAACCCTTTCCATATAAGGTAAGAGAAAAGGATGCTATACAAAGACATATGGAAGCAGATGAAAAGATGATAAAGATAGATCTTAAGATAAGGTATTATGATACTACTTTAAAATTCTTAGAAGAGATTATAAAAAATGTTTCTAATAGAACTTTTCAAATTAAAAATGCAATAGAGTGGAATAAATTCCAAGCAGGTATGTAGGAGGATTAAAATGAATAATAATGTTTATTGTATGAACCCGTTCACAATACCATTAGTACAAATGCATGTTGATGAGGATACTAGTGAATTAAAATCTTGTGAGTTATATACAAAGAGTAATTTACAAAATGAGGAAGAGGGTACTAATAATTCTAGGGGTATTGAAACATATAGAATTTTAGAAAAATTTCCAACAATAAAAAATATATTAAATCAATATGTTAATAAAGTATTGAAAGAAACAATAGGTTATGATGCAAATTTTACTATTACTACTTCTTGGATAACTTTAACAACTAAAAATACAAAATCCCAAAAGCATGTACATAAAAATTCTTTTTGGAGTGCTGTATATTATTTTGATGATGATTATGGCAAGAAAGCGGGAAGGATTGGATTTCAGAATCCAATACCTCAGTTATCAAGTTTTTTACCTGAGATGAAAGAAGGTGAAATTAATTCAATAACTGCTAATGAAATATACCTTAAACCTAGATCAAAAATGTTAATATTATTTCCCAGTTATGTTTATCATGAAATAGCAATTCACAGAGAAGATAATAATAGACGTTCATTAGCATTTAATATAGTACCAACAGGTTTATATGGAACTGGAGATTCTAGATATGATACAGGTTGGTTTAATTAAGCAGGTATGTAATTTATAGTAATGGAATGTAAAAAGGTTGAAGAAACTAAACAATGTAATATGTGTAAGCAAATCTTACCCATAGAAAATTTTGCATTGGTGGGTGATAAAATTGGTAGTAGAAGAGGTAAATGTAAACCTTGTCAAATAGAACACAGACATAGATGTGATGGTACTTGGGAAGAGTATCAAAAAGAACAAGCATATAGAGAAGAACTTCACTCCCTTCAGAAAGAAGGAAAGAGAAGATGTAGAATGTGTAATGAGATAAAACCACTTGATGAGTTTCCTAGTGATAGTTCTCCAAAAGTTTTTTATAATAAGAAATCATATTGTAAAAGTTGTGCTTATGAAACTTGGAGAAAACCATATGACCAATTACCAGAAACTAAAATAAAAAAATCTATTCAGGATAAAAAATACAGATCAAAACCAGGTGTTAAGGAAAGAATTCATAAGCAATTAAATGAAAAATATCATAATGATCCATCATTCAGATTAAAACACCTTATGCGTGGTAGACTCAATAAGGTTTTAGATAGAAAAAAACAATCTAAAAGATTCACACAAGAATTGGGATGCACCTTTGATGAGTTAGTTGTTCATTTAGAATCTAAATTTTATCCTAATCCAAAGACAGGAGAGGTAATGACTTGGGATAATCATACTATGGATGGTTGGCATGTTGATCACATCAAACCCCTTCATGAATTTGATTTGTATGATGACGAACAATTTAAAGAAGCTGCTCACTATACAAATTTGCAACCATTATGGTGGTGGCAAAATTTAGAAAAAAATAGAGGTATAACATATAAAAAATAACTAAATAACTTAGTAGATCTAATATTAAAAATGAAACCTACTCCAAGAGAAAGTAAAGTAATCCACGAAAACTATGAGAAGGTTGTGGAATATCTTATATCAGAACAATATGCAAAAGATGCTACTGCAGCAGATAAAATCATTTCTGGTATGAGTCAAGAATGGTTTGATGATATTGTAGGATGAAAACCTTGAAGAAAATTCTCAAAACAATTGGAAAATCTTTAATTAGTCCAGTTGGAATTGGTTTATGGGCAGCAGATGCTGAATTTAATAATCCAGTATCTGATGGAACTATGACGGGTCATCACAAAAGAAAACGTGAAGATCTTATCAAAGAGTTACCAAAAGATATGAGAAAGAAATTAAAAACTTATAATCAATTTAACGAAAGTGTTGCTAAAGCATTGGCAAAGTTTGGGTCTAAAGGACTTCGCAAGGCAGCAGTTAAATATGCTCCAAAATTTAAGTCTACATTAAAGAAATTATCTACATCTAAATTTGAGAAGAAATTATTAAAGAAAACTGTTACAGGAAGTGATCAAACTCAAAGTACTGCAAAGAATCTTTTAGCCAAATCTCAAGTATCTAATCCAAAGAATAGTGGATTTACTTCAACTGTAAAACCTTTAGGTAGTAGCACTTCTAGTAGAGTTGATACGGCAACAAAGGATCTCCAGTTCCAAGGCAATCTTAAAGGTGGTGAATATAAGCGTAGGATAAGTGGTAAAGGAGATAAAGGTCCTATGGGTGCTGTTGTTGGTAGTAGAGGAAGTGGGAATAAATCATTAAGAAGATCTGGACAAGGAAATAAGATAACTGATTATGAAAAGACTGGTAGGAAACCTACTCCAATGTTTAGGAAAACTAAAGCAGAATTGAGTAATGTATCTAAAGATCCTGTTACTGGAAAAACTGAACCGCATAAGTGGAATCCAGGTGATCTTTATATGCAATCTGTTAATATCAAACAGAGTAAAGCACATTCTCGTGCTATAAGACAATCTATAAAGGATAATCAAAAGAGAATGGCAAATATTAAAAAGGGAAAAGGTCCTATAGGAATGAGCGAGAAATAAGGATCTAAATAATTCTATATTGGTATAGGATTATGAGTCATTTGATTATATCAAAAAAGAATGAGGTCTTTCTACATGTGAAAGCAGAACCTCATGTATATTATGAATTGTCTGATCAATTCACTTTTGATGTGCCTGGTGCGAAGTTTATGCCACACTATCAAAAGAGGCATTGGGATGGTAAGATACGATTATTTAATGTTCAGACTGGAGAAATATATGTAGGACTGTTAGATAAATTAATGCAGTTCTGTAGAGATCACGAATATACTTCACAATTTACAAAAAACGAATATTACGGACTTCCTTTTGAGATCAATGATATGATATCAAAAGAGGGTGTAAAGGATTATATGACAGCAATCTCTAAGTATAAACCTAGAGATTATCAAATCGATGGAGTATACGACGCTCTACGACATAATAGAAAGTTATTGATATCTCCAACTGCTTCAGGAAAGTCGTTGATGATATATGGGATTGTGAGATATTTTGTTGAAAAAAAGAAAAATATTCTGATAGTTGTTCCAACGACTTCGCTTGTAGAGCAAATGTATAAAGACTTTGCAGACTATGGATGGGATGTTGGTTCATATTGTCACAAGATATATGCTGGCAGAGAAAGAGAAACAGATTCTCAAGTTATTATTACTACTTGGCAGTCAATCTACAAATTACCTAGAAAATATTTTGAAAGATTCTCAGTTGTAATTGGTGATGAAGCACACCAGTTTAAGTCGAAGTCACTTATATCTATAATGACTAAATTGGGTAATGCCAAATATCGTTATGGATTTACTGGAACATTAGATGGAACTCAAACACATAAATGGGTTTTAGAAGGATTATTTGGACCTTCTTATAAGATTATTAAAACTACAGAATTAATGAAAAAGGGTCATGTTGCTACATTAGATATCAATGTGCTTCTATTGAAACACCCACCAAATAAATTTGAAAACTTTGAAGAAGAAGTTCAATATATTATTACTCATGAAAGAAGAAATAAATTCATAAGAAATCTTGCCCTTGATCTTAAAGGTAATACTCTTATCTTATTTGCAAGAGTAGAAGGGCACGGAGAACCTCTTTATGAGATGATAAATACTAATACAGTAGAACATAGAGATGTTTTCTTTGTTCACGGTGGTGTTCCAACTGAAGATAGGGAGAAAATCCGTGAAATTACAGAACAACAGGATAATGCTATTATTGTCGCCTCTTATGGTACTTTCAGTACTGGGATTAACATTAAGCGGTTGCACAACGTCATTTTTGCGTCGCCCAGTAAATCCCGTATTAGAAACCTTCAATCAATTGGAAGGGTTCTTAGAAAAGGAAACGGAAAAGTAAAAGCAACTCTATATGATATTGCTGATGATATTAGTTACAAGTCTAGAAAAAATTACACACTCAATCATTTAATTGAACGAATCAAAGTCTATAATGAAGAGAACTTTAATTATGATATAGTAAATATACCACTTAAGAAATAATGGGAGAAGAATTCTACGGAGTTATAAAATTGATAACAGGGGAAGAATTGTTCTCTATAATCTGCATCGATGAAAATGATGGGGATCCGATCATAATGCTTCAGAATCCTGTAATAATGAAGATGCTTCAAAATCCTAATGGGCAATATGTTAAAATAAAACCTTGGTTAGAATTACCAACTGATGATATGTTTTTAATAAAATATGATAAAATTGTTACAATGACTGAAATATCTGATGAACAAATGATTAATTTTTATAAAAAATATTTAAATGAATCAGAAGAATGTGATTTTGAGTTTGATGGTAGAGTAAAATTAAATGAAAAACTAGGTTTTATAACAACAGTCGATGATGCTCGTAAAAATTTGGAGAGAATATATAATATTAATATAGATAGAAAAGAGTCTTAATATATCCGTCAAACCTCTACAAAGGTTATTGTACAGATATATTGGCACCTTGTCAAGTCCCTATATTAATGTTATAATGTCCGTATACTTAAAGTAGGTTTAAACAATGTTATGGTTAAGAAAAAATCCGAACATTATGTTAACAATAAGGAATTATTAGAAGCATTAATTGTTTATAGAGCAAGGGTAGCAGAAGCAAAAGAAAAAGATCTTCCAAAACCACGTATTACAAATTATCTTGGTGAGTGTTTTTTAAAGATCGCTACACACCTTTCATATAAACCAAATTTTGTGAATTATATGTTCAGGGATGATATGATTTCTGATGGTATAGAGAATTGTGTGCAGTATATTCACAATTTTGATCCAGAAAAGTCTAGAAATCCATTTGCTTACTTCACGCAAATCATTCACTATGCTTTTTTAAGAAGGATCCAGAAAGAGAAGAAGCAATTAGAAATTAAGACAAAGATAATTGAAAAGACTGGATTTGATGAAGTTATGATGGTAGATGATACCGCTTTATCTGGTAGTAGTTCTGAGTATAATACTATTAAGGATAACATTCAGTATAAATCTGGTAATAGATGAAAATAGCAATAATAACAGATCAACATTTTGGTGCTAGAAAGGGTTCCAAAAGTTTCCATGATTACTTTGCAAAATTTTATAATGATATATTTTTTCCTTACTTAGAGGAGAATAATATTACTACGGTTATTGATATGGGAGATACATTCGATAATCGTAGATCTATTGACTTATGGTCTATTGATTGGGCAAAGGAAAATTATTTTGATAAACTTCAAGAGATGGGAGTAACACTTCATAGTGTTGTTGGCAATCATACTGCATATTATAAAGATACGAATGAAGTTAATACAATAGACCTTTTATTAAAGGAATATAAGAATATAACAACTTATTCAGAAACAACTTCAATTGAAGTGGGTGGGTTGAATATTCTTCTTGTTCCTTGGATCAATGAAGAAAATAAGGAAAGAAGTCTTGGATTAATTAATAAGTCAAGAGCATCTGTTGCTATGGGACATCTTGAGTTAAATGGATTTGTTGCTACTGCTGGTCATGTAATGGATCATGGTATGGATATTACACCATTTAAGAAGTTTAAAAGGGTTTATTCTGGTCATTATCATACAAGATCTAATGTTGATAACATTTATTATCTTGGAAATCCTTATGAGATGTTTTGGAATGATGTAAACGATCCAAGAGGATTTCATATATTCGACACTGAAACTTTAGAACATATGCCAGTTAATAATCCTTATAGGTTGTTTTATAAAATCTTTTATGAGGATACAAATTATAAGTTATTCAATAGTAAAGAATATAAAAATAAAATTGTAAAGGTTATTGTAAAGAAAAAAACTAACCAGAAACAATTTGAAAAATTTATAGATAAATTATACTCTACTGGAATACAAGATTTAAAAATAATAGAAAATTTTGATATTCAGGAAAGTCAAGAATTTGAAGTTGAAGAAAGTGAAAATACTATTGGTATTTTAAATCGATATATTGATGAAGCTGAATTTGAAGGTGATAAGACAATTATCAAGGGTATTTTACAGAAAATCTATGCAGAGGCGTGTGAGGTTGATTAATGTATCTCCTTACTTTAAAGGACTATAAAGATGAGGGTGCTTATGCTGTCTTAAACAAATATGGTGAAAAAGTTCTGTTTATGTTTCA
>VTLG01005324.1_pt1 | contig 23189 bp, 14 predicted proteins | sample 4694571 | NCBI WGS metagenome assembly VTLG01 (sample SAMN12604809, study PRJNA352737) | marine metagenome | biome: ENVO:00000447; feature: ENVO:00000209|ENVO:00000569|ENVO:01000036; material: ENVO:00002151; isolation source: viral sequences binned using virsorter ...
TCCTAGCCTTTTCAATATAACATAGGAGATTAACTATGGCTGATACATTATATTTTAGCAGAGATACTAAAGTCTATATTGCAATAGGTTCCGATATTTGGGAAGTGCCTGTTCTTGACGGTTTCTCGTTCTCACAATCAACAAACACTTCAGAGATTACTCTGAACGAAATGTCAGATACCTCTGGTAACAGTCGTCGAGGACGACAAATGTTTACTGACTCTTATGCGCCTGCCGAGTGGAGTTTCTCTACTTATGCTCGCCCTTTCGCATCTGCAGGCAGTGGCAGCGGTAAAGCAGATACTGCAGCAAAGCATCACGCAGTTGAAGAAGTACTCTGGGCTTTGATGGTAGGGGCCGCAACCTACTCCTCTTATTCGTTCACTGGTTTTACAGCAGATACCACGGATCTTGATATTTCATTTGGAAGCTCAAACAAAACCACTTTAGGTACTGCCGACATCTACTTTGTACTGGGTGGAGCACGCTCAGGTACTAAGACTACTTATAAGATTACAGGATGTTGTGTAAACGAAGCTTCTTTGGACTTCGATATTGACGGAATCGCAACTATTAACTGGTCCGGTATGGGGACTCTTATTAATGAAGACTCTGCACCAACTGCAACCGTTTATGAGGCAGTCTCTAGTACAAGTAACTTTATCCGTAACCGTCTCACTACGCTGGCAATGACCACCGCGGACGACCACCTCCTAGCTACTGGTGAAAGCGCCGATGGTGATTCGGATGTTGAAACTTATGACTTGGTACTTACAGGCGGTAATATTACTGTTTCCAATAATATTACCTTTCTGACTCCCGAGACTCTGGGTGTTGTAAACCAACCTTTGGGCCATGTTACTGGAACACGTTCTGTCTCAGGCAGCTTTACCTGTTACTTGAACGCAGAGGCCGACTCTAGTGCAGACCTCTTTGAAAGAATAATCGAAGACACGGATACAATCACCAATAACTTTGATTTGACCTTCAAGATTGGTGGCGCATCTGCGACTCCGCGTATTGAACTGGCAATGTCGGACTGTCACTTAGAAGTACCGGCTCACTCCATTGATGATGTTATCTCTCTTGAGACTAACTTCCACGCTCTGCCGAGCACCATTGAACAGACCGATGAACTTACCATCAAGTATGTAGGTGCTTAAAAAAAGTTCTTGACATAGAAAGTCCTTTCGACTATACTATGAGATAGAAAAAGTTAAAAGGGGCTCTTTTTCGAGCCCCTTTTACTATCTGGGGAGACATGGCTACTTATAACATACTAAAGGAGGCAGTAGTTTACATCTATAATACGGCAAACACGACGTATTATAGATTAGATGTCACTGAAGACTTAAGCTTTAGCCAAACTTTTACGGATAAAACTTATCCTCAAAAAACCTTGCACGATCAACATAAGCTGCATGAAGCGTCAAACGTAAAAGCGGCAAATCCTGCAAATTTTGAATTAACGATACCCGCTCTAACACAGAACGATTTAGATGTAGTCTTCAACTTACTAGTAGACACAAGCTCAAATACACTAAATACGTTTGATTTGTACATAAAATTACCAAACGATATTTACAAACTGGAAAAATGCGTTATAACTAGTGGGACCTTCATAATTGAGAAATTAGAGAATCTCAAGTTAACCATATCCGGTGAAGCGAAAAAGCTAACAAGAGGAACCGATCTTTTAGACGGAGTCTCTCTGCCGTCTAGAACTACACCACGTACGGAGCAGCTCATAAGGTACGTGTCGGCGACCGTAGACGGAACAGATATCACCAGCGGATTGTTCTCTATTTCTATAGAGCTGCAGAATGAAATTAGCTGGACCGCGCATGAGACTGTCAATAATGCATTATTAGTTACTAATGCGGCGACTTCCATGTATCCTTCCAATTTTATACTTAGTAAGCGTATTCTATCAGGTTCTTTAGGTAAGTACGTTACTAGCGATTTTAATAGTGATGTGCAAACTTGGGAGACGAATGCAGCTATTGTTATAAAAGCAGGAGAAAGCGCAACCTCTGGTTTTCAGCTTGATTTAGCAAACTGTACATTTACTAACAGGGTAAACGTGGGAGATGTTTTTACCCAAATGTACGACTGGAAGATGAATGATAACCCTACCGATCTTGGTAGTAAAGTTAAGTTTAATAACATATAAGGAACAAAAATAATGGAGTTGAAGAAACTAATGGTCGATACCAAGGCAGCTTGGGTTGACTTTCCTGGACTAAACGGCTTCGAAGTAGAGGTGGTAAACCTCTCTAGAAAAGAGCTAACAGGTCTTCGTAAAAAATGCACAACAACTAAGTATGATAGAAAAACGAGGCAAGCAATAGAGGATTTGGACGAGGAAAAGTTTGTTACAGAATTTTCACGTTCCGTAGTTAAAGGCTGGAAAGGACTCACATTAGAACATCTGGAAACTTTAATTCTAGTAGATATTGAAGGACAAGACCCCAAAACAGAACTAGAGTATACGGAAGAAAATGCGGAAACTCTGGTATCCTCCTCAACTGAATTTGATACATGGCTCAACGAGGTAGTCTTTGATCTCGATAACTTTCGTACAGGAACAAAAGGAAGCGCTCCTAAACCGCCTAGACCTGTACTTCAAGAACAGTGACAGTAAGATGACGCGAGAGCGTTATCTTAAGATGTGTGAACAACTGGGGAAAGAACCAGACGAAAATGAAATTCCTCCAGACTGGGAAGATTTCCCCGAAATAGCTGTACAAGCAATAAATACTTTTAGTTCTTTAGGGGACAGAATATATCCCGATATAGGGTATATGGGTAAGGACTTTACAAATTTACCCTACTATATAGAAGTGCATGGGATAAAAGATACGGAACTATTCTTAGAGATTCTAACTTACTTAGAGTCAAGGGCTATCGGAACTTCTCAAGAACAACTTAAAAGAGAGAGGGATAAGCTAAAGAGAAAACGCTAGTGGCAGACGACACAATAACAGTTACTTATAAGGTTAATGACGACGGCTCTCTTGAAAGAATATCTAAGAAAGCCAACGCCGCCGCCTCTGCTACGGACAAGGCCTCGAATGCCTCTAGTCGGTACAATAAACAGCAGAAAGGCGTAGCGGGCGCAACCTCTAATAGTACCAAAGCATTTTCGAAAATGACTACAGGTATAACGGGAGGGCTTGTGCCCGCCTATGCTGCTTTAGCTGCTAATGTTTTTGCTATTAGCGCAGCTTTTAACTTCTTTAAAAGAGCCGCAGACGTAAAAATATTAGAAGAGGGCCAAATAGCGTTTGGTAAGAATACAGGTTTCGCACTACAGACTGTTACCGCAGGGCTACGAGAGGCTAGTGGAGGTATGCTGGGCTTCCGTGAAGCCGCTGAAGCCGCCGCTATAGGTGTTGCAAAAGGCTTCTCTCCTAAACAATTAAACGACCTAGCAGTAGGGGCTAGAAAGGCTTCTGCCGCTCTAGGACGTAACTTTGAGGACTCTTTTGATAGACTTATACGGGGCGCCTCTAAAGCAGAACCAGAACTCTTAGACGAATTAGGTATCACACTTAAACTAGCAGATGCCACCAAGGCCTATGGTGATGCTATAGGTAAAAATGCTGACGACCTAACAGCTTTTGAGCGGTCCCAAGCCGTATTAATAGAAACTCAACGACAGCTAGATGCTATGTACGGCGAGATGGGCGAGAGTACAAACCCGTTTGTAAAGCTGTCCAAAACCTTTGACGATCTTGTAAAAGCTGGAACAAATTTTTTACTACCCATATTCGAGGGCTTGGCAAAAATAATTAACGGAAGTGCTGTAGCTGCTGTAGCTGTATTCGGTGCTCTCGGTGTATCTATTCTCAAAACTATGATTCCTATGGGGGGTATTAAAGAGAGTCTTGAAGAGTTTCAGATGAATAGCGAGCATGCTACCGCGAATGCGATAAATGATCAAATGGACTACCAAGCAGAGTTAAAGAGGACAGAAGCGGCTCTAAAGGCCAGCAGAGCCCAAAGCGTTCAGTCAGCTGCTAAATCTATAGGAGGCCCCTCAAAACTAGTTCAAAAAGCAGCCGCAGGTAATTTAACTGATCCAAAACAAATAGGACAGCTCAAATCTCTATTGGACAAAGCAGAGGCAGAGTACAGGACTCATGGAGAAATACGCAAAGGTATCTTCAAAGGCGCTGACCTTGCTCAGATAAAAAGTTTAAAAGGTGCTCTTGATACCATGGGCAGAGACCATCTGACTTTCTTTCAGCGTCAAAAAATGCACTATAAGTCCGTAACTCTTAGCGCAAAAGTTTATTTCGCTAAGGTTAGAGCTATGGGCACAAGAGCATTTACTGCGGTAGGCAAGGCTGCTACAAAAATGGGTAGCGCCATAAACAAGGCAATGAGACTGGCCGGTTTTATTGGTATGTTTATGATGATTATAGAGCTTGGCGAGCAACTAATGAACGCCCCTATGAGCATTGTAATGGGCATACTCAAAGGCGTGGACGCTGTTATTAAAGGGGGTATGATAGGCTTGGGCATGCTTATAGACGGCGTGCGCAACATGTGGGCAAAGACATATAATACCATAGTAGGGATGATTAATGCTGGAGCAGAGTGGTTAGGGTTTTCAGCCCCTATAGCGACTATAGACGAGAACAGTAGGACAGCTACTGACGCTATGTCAAATCTTGCCGCTGAAACCATTAGCGTAGCAGACAGTTTTGAATCCTCTTCTTGGGGAAAAGGTTTACAGGGTTTTCAAGATCGCAGGCAAGCAGCCCAAGCAGAAGCGGAGGCCTATGATAGATTAAAAGAATCTATTGAATCCGTGGGGGAAGAAATTGAGAGTCTCGCAGAAGGGTTAGCTGGGCAAACCGGCGCTAAAAAAGAAACCTCCGCAGCGACTGCTTTAGGTACATTAGGTATTTCTGCTCAGATGCGAAAAGTGCTCGGTACCAAGGATGAAGATAGAAAAGCAAATGCAATTAAGATGATGAGGAGAGAATATGCCGGTTTGGCAAATATATCTCAAGAAGCCTTCGATGCTATGAATCAAATGGACGAAGACGGTTTAAAGAAGATACTGTCCTTAGAAACATCTGCTCAAGGCGCTACGGGGGGTCTTGCAGCCATGCAGGATTCTATTAGAGGCATAAATTCGGCTCTCTCATCCGGCAACTTGTTAGAGGCTGAGCTGGCACTAGAGGCACTATCTTCAACGTCCAATGATACATCTACAGCTTTCAAAGCTTTATTTGGAAACGACAGTGCGGCCGCAAAAAAAGCCTTGGCCGATTTCGAAAAAGCCTTCTCTGGGGCTAACATGACATCCAGCCAGTTTTTGCAAAAGCTTAAAGACTTACGAGTAGCCCAAGAAGCACTAAAAGCAAGCCAAGCCAAAGCCAGTTTAGTACAGGGTCAATTTGCAAAAACTTTCCAGCTGAAGAATGACCTTGCACAAGCAGACCTTAATATACAGACAAAAAACCTCGAATTGGAAAAGGAAAAAGACCCAGTAAGACGAAAGCAAATAGAGCAAGAATTAGAACTATTACGAATTGCAAAAGAGAAGGCAAATATCGCACTAATTGGAGAAACCCAAGGAGCTGGAATGGCTGCAGCAGCAGCTTCAGACGTTTTAGCAGACCAAGGGCTTCAAGCACAAATGTCTCCCATGTTAGCACAGCTAGAAAAGCTAGGCCCTGAAGGGGAATTGATTAGTAGTGTAGTCAACGGGGCTTTTGCTATACAAGAAGCTTTTAGTACTGCTTTTGAGGAAATAGGGGAAGATGGTCTAACCATGGAAACGGCGCTGTCTACAGCTGCTACCGCAGCACAAACTATTGGTGGCATACTGGAATCGTCTAGTAAGAATAAGATAGCTAATATTAACCAAGAAATTGCAGCAGAAAAGAAAAGGGATGGAAAGTCCAAAGAAAGTCAAGCAAGAATTGCAGCCTTAGAAAGGAAGAAGGTCGAAACGGAGAAAAAATCCTTCGAGCAGCAAAAGAAAATGAAAATGGCAATGGTTGTGATGTCTACAGCTTCAGCAATAATGAAAGAAGCTGAAAAAGGGTTCCCTGCAGCAATACCGGGTATGGCACTGTTTGCCGCACTAGGGGCGGCTCAACTGAAAGTAATAGCAGGCTCAAGCTATCAAGGAGGAGGAGCAGGGTCCGCTCCTTCAGCACCAGCAGAGCCTTCTGCAATTAGCATGGGATCAAGAAATAATAAAGTAGACATCTCAAGCGGAAGAGGAAATGCAGCAGGAGAGCTCGCTTATTTAAGAGGCGCTAGAGGCTCTGGTTCGGGGGCGCATGACTTCCGTCCCGCTTTCGCGGGCGCTCGTTATAGGGCAGGAGGAGGCTATGTTGTAGGAGAGCAAGGGCCGGAGTTGTTTATGCCGGGAGTCCCCGGACAAATTATTCCTTCAGGTCGAGGTGCTGGGGGGCAAACCAGTGTAAACTTTACTATCAACGCAGTGGATGCTGCAGGGATAGAAGAGGTACTTGTAAGCCAGCGAGGAAATATTATTGGTATGATTCGAGAATCTGCAAATGAGTATGGAACGGACTTCCTGGAAGACGTAGAGACCGAAGTATATACAGCTACGACAGAAGGCACGGTCTACGGGAGAGCATAATGGCGTTTTTGAATATTTTACCGGATCCGAATACTAAGATAGATAATGCAGGTATTGCAGATAACACAAACGGAGTAGCGGGACCAGGTTTTGCAAGCATGACTTTGACTTCAAACGATAAAGTCATGATGAATAAGACAAATACAGGTAGAATTATAACTCGTAAACTAGCTACTCAACAATGGAAATTAAAAATATCTTATAATCCTCTTACTCGGGATGAGTTTGAGCCTGTATATAATTTTTTGCTTTACTATGGGAAGTTGCGACCTTTTTACGTAAAACTACCGCAGCACTTAACTTCTAGAAACTCTAGTATTGACAATGATGGCTCGGTACACGCTGCTGCCACTGCTGCGGGCGCGCAATTTTTAGTTGCGACGGGCTTTGGGGCTAATGATGAGTCAGATAAGCCTCGTCCGGGGGACATGTTTACAGTTACAGATACTTCAGACTCTTTACATGAAAAAGTATATCGAGTACTAAGGGTAGAAAGTGATGTTGCCGGCGTCTATGAAGGGGATGCGCCTGCTGACAATACTGCTCGAATTTGGACGTATCCAAATATACTACGTGCAATAAGTGCTGACTCTGACATAACATTTGTAAACCCTTTAATGCGCGTAATCATGGACAGGGACGTGATCTCGTATAGCTTAAATACAGATAATCTTTACAAGTTTGACTTGCAGCTCACGGAGGCTTTGGCATAATGGAAAGAGACTTACATGCTAATGTAAAGAGTACCTTGCTGAATAATACTCCCTTTGTTTACGCTCATCTTGTAAAATTTGAGCGTCCTAACACAATAGGTAACTTGAGCAAAACAAAGGCAAGTACGAATAAGGAAAACTTTACATACATTACAGACGCTTCTGTGAACCTTTCGTTTGATGACGGAAGCGAAAATGACAAAGGCGGGGATAATGGGGCGCAGACCTATCGTGCTCAAAAAGTATTAAAGGTTGGGGCATATAGTGAGACCATAACTGCAAAAGCTACAAATATGAATCTAGTGTTGGATTCTACAGCACTGGACGCAAGTGTTACAGCAGCAGACACTTTCGAGTTTAGCGGTGCTACTATTATTACCACAGGAGACGATTTCCTTTCTTTAGGATTTAGAGAAGGGGATAAAATTACTATTACTGGAGCTACTACTGCTGCGAACAACACTTCTGTAAATATTACAAAATTTACAAATAGTAACAAAACTATTACTGTAGAGGCTTCTGATGCTGATGCTACTTTTACTTCTTTTGGTGGTAGCGGGGTTGACTCAGCAAATGTAACTATAAAAGTAGCTTCTCCTGAAATACAGGGTCCTCTCTTTAATAATCCTGGAGACGACTCTGCCCCTGCCTACGCGAACAGAGCGGTCTTTATCTACAAAGCCTTTCTAGACCCTGATGATTATACCATCATAGGAACTCCGAACCTCGTTTTTAAAGGTTTTATAAATAGTACTCGAATAAAAGAGGACCCAGAAAAGAACTCTCAAGTAACTTGGCAGCTCACTAGTCATTGGGGTGACTTCAACTTAGTAGCCGGAAGATCCACAAACAATGCTTCTCATAGAGGTTTAAATCCTGAAGGGTTCGTAGAGCCTGCAGCGTTGCTTCGTCCTCAGTATGCTTATGATTTAGGGTTTATGCACGCGGATGTGAGTTTAAGCACCATGGCTCGCTATTCAACTAGAGAGACCCGTCAAAAATTGGTGGGCAGAACGAGACGTAGTTTTTGGAGAAAGAGGAAGGTATATACCCTACAGAACGAAAATTATACAAAAGCACACGAAGTAGATTTAAGTATAGAGGTTCAATCTGATAGATTACCTGTAGTATATGGGGTACAATTTGTAGAAGATCCCGTAATAGTTTTTGCGGATACAAGCAAGACAACAGTGGCTGGTGCCACTACTGTTTATAGAATTGATGCACTTTGTGAAGGAGAAATTCAAGGTGTTTACGATTTTCATATCGAAGATTTTCCTCGTATATGTGTAAATGAAAGTGATGCTACAGACAGAGGCGGGGATCCCACCGACGGATCTTCTGGTTCAAACGAGCAGCCCGGGCCAGTTTGTTATGGAAATGCTGTTCAGGGACACACGTTAAAAGGTGGTGCGTATGCATCTTCTAGTGCTATTTATGCAGCCTTTGTTGAGACTGCAGGATACGCCTCGGACGCGAGGACTCTTGTAGATGGGATTCCCACTATTGTAACCGAGACTACCGCTTTCCATAATGCGAGCTTTCCTCAGAGAGCGGAGAAAATGGCTACTGCTGTTTACCGTAATCCCAGCGAACCTTCAGACGTTCACACTAGAAACACGGACGGAAGAGGAATAACGGACGGCCAAATTCATAGAGGAACCGATCCTAATGACTTTGGTATTACTATTAAAACTGGGAGTTCCCATCAGCAGGCTCACGGCGGCTTTGTCGCGCTTGCGGCTGGCGAAGACTTTAAGCGTCAATCAGATTATTGGGAAAGTGATAAGTTTAGTTACTGGGGGCCTAATCATAGGCTACTAGACACGGCCTACGCAGCTATTCGATGTAGGATCAACGCAGACGAAACCGAAATCCCCGATATTAAGTACGTAGTTAAAGGTAAGAAAGTAGAATGCTTTAACTATGATTATAGCTATGAACCTACGGATGCCGCAGATACAGATGTTCTCTCAAACTTTCCGCTTGGGCAGGAAGTATCTATAGTTGCGATTGATGCTTCGTCTGGTTCGGGCAATGTCTATGTTTCAAGTGCTATAATTATTGATAAGTTTTCTCATTTTGATGGTACTTCTGAAATACACAGGTTTCGAATCGGAAACACTTTGGGAGAGCCTATAGATATTTCTGCTCAACTGCCTAGCACTACTAGGACTGCTGGAGCATTTATAACGGGTAGAGTATATACAATTGTATCAGCGGGTAATACGAACTTTACCTCAGTAGGTGCTGCAAATAGCACACCCGGTACTACATTTACAGCAACGGGTGCAGGATCGGGTACGGGTACAGCGCTCGAGATTATAACTCAATTTAGGATGAAGAACGGCGATAATTACTGGCCGATGCAGATTTATAGTCATAAGATTCAGGACGGGCAAGAACTTGGCGGCCCTCTTGAAGTAGATGCTACTGGAGTTTCTGGGACAGGAACGAATGCGGTCGTATACACAGTTGCTTCTGTCCCCAGTTGGCTAACTAATGATACTGAAGTACTCTTACATCCGAAAGCGTCAGCCTCTAGTGCTACTTCTACTTTTAGATCAGAGCCCATATACATTGTTACCGTAAGTGGTACAAGTATTACTCTAAAAAATACTGCAAATGCGGAAAAATTTAGAGCTGCGCACACTATTAGTGGTAGTGGTGATGAGCTTCCCCGAATCGTAGCAAGCAGAAAGGTAAAATTGCAGTCAAGCCTCAGTGACACTGCAGGCACTTATGACGGCAAAAAACTAATCCTGTATAGAAATACTCCTTCAGGTGTAATGACTCAAGAAAGAGTTATTACGAACTATATAGGCGGATCCGATAGCATAGCAGAAGTTTCCGTACCTTGGGATCACGGCTTCTCTCCTGACGTACATAACTTTAGCAGTTCTCCATATGATAGTAAGGAGGATACGTATGATATGCAGAATAACATACGGGATGCTCGAGTAACTATTAATCCCGCTATGCAACTGCTGGATTACATGACAGGAGTATACGGCAAAAATCTAGATTTAGACGATGATATTGACTTGGCAACATTTCAACTCGCGGGAAGAACTTGCGATACTCCATCAGACATCACTCTTACCGTGGGGGGATCTAGCCCGATAACCGTTGCGGCGGGAGATGTATACAAGAAGGTAGATACAGCAGGAGCTCTTGTTTGGCAGGCCCAAGTAAAAACTGCAGGTACTTACGCCGTAGGTTCCGAGATAGTATTTACTAATTGTATTGGTAAAATAAATAGAGTGTGGGATAATTACACCTCCTATACAGCAGGAACTCTTGTAAAATACAAAGGTCTTGTCTACACAAGGGATTCTGGGGGAGGAACGGTAGGTAGTCCTCCAACAAATCTTACCGCCGTAACTACTTTTACTATAGCCAAGGTGACTGGTAGCGGTAGTAGTCCAGCTACTATAACCCTGGATTCCAGCACTACTTCTAAAATAAAGTATTCTCTTTATGATGCTGATGATGTAAAGTATTGGAGATACTATGGGTGGGAGTCCAGAGACCAGAGATGGGCAACCCGGCACCAGGTAAACGCAACTGTAGACACAAAAATATCAGTGTTTCAAAATGTAAACAGCTTTTTGCAGCAGTTTAATGGAATACTTGCCTATCAGTCAGGAAAGTACTCTTTAAGTGTGGCAACTCAGACGGACACTATCTCATCTAATATCTCTGGAGGGTATGAGCAAAACGCTCGTTATATCACAAATGAAGATATAATAGGAAGTGTAGACGTAAAGGATGCCGGACCTAAAAAGTCTTTTAACTCAGTAGAAGCTACTATTTCGGACCCCGCCATTAAGTGGGAGGATAGGCAGATAAGCTTTTATGACTCCAACTATTTAAAAGCTGATAGAGGAGTTAAGAAGGGAGGAAACATATTAGTTTCCGGTATAACTAATTATCAAAATGCTAGAATAGCGGTTGAAAATTATTTAAGAAAGAGCAGATTCGGCCTTAGTGTTACTTTTACTATGGGGCCTAAAGGGCTAATTCTTTTAGCTGGGGATACGATAAAATTAACTTACGATAGGTTTAGTTGGTCCGATAAAGTATTTAGGATAACCAATCTTCAGTTTAAAGAAGACTGTACCGTTCAAGTAAGCGCCCATGAGTACGATGATAGTATGTATACTATTACCGGACCCACTGCCATTGATATAGAAAATTTAGATAATAAAGCAGGATTAGCTTCCCCTGTTAAACCCCCTACCACTTTAGCGGCTGAAACGTCTCTAAACGAAATAAAGCTAACGTGGACTAGGGCGGATGATGCTAGTGCAAATACTGTTACAGAAGTATGGATGAGAGTAGGAACTAATAACCGTACAGGAGCTACGTTAATCCATACTACGGGAGGGATAGAGAATTCTTATACATATTCCGAAGTAACAGAGATAGGTCCACATTACTTTTGGGTTAGACACAGGAGGCCTCTTGTTGGTAGTCAGGGTATATCTACAAATGTAATAACAGCAAGACACTCCGATTATTTTCCTAGCAGTGCTACCGCAGGAGTAGAGGGTAAAATTGAGCGCTCAGACTTTACTCCATACAGCATATGGACATTTCCGAGTGACAACCAGAGTTGGGCGAGTACCAACGCAACGCTTACGCATCAAGGTGCTGCTAAAACAACTCTTTTTGAGGCGACCGGGGCCGGCCCATTTATGCATATTGGCAGTTTATCAGTTACTGGAAGTGAAAATCCAATAATTCGCGCTAAAGTTATGCGAAAAGCGGGCTCCGGTTGGGCGGGTACTGTGTTTTACACCACTTCCGGGCATGGTCATTCCGCCAGCTATCAGAAAGTGATAGCAGTCGACCCGACGGTTACAGATGAGTATACCATTCTTGAGTGGGACATGGCCAGCCTCAGCGCCGGCGGTGACGATTGGACAACCAGCACCATCACAGGTATCAGGCTTGACCTTGGCACTACATCTTCTGACGACTTTCTTATTGATTGGATTGCTGTAGGCAAACACGACCTCGGATTGAGCGGGACCGTTGGCGCAGTAGAAGGAGTCAATACGTTCGATTCAGGCGGTGATCTCATAACGTCCATTAACAATAGCGACGTTGTTTCAGTGACACGCAGTCAAAATATACAGTGGGTCTACGACGGCTCGAACCAAAGCCCTTCGTCAGATACCTTTGATAGTATAGTAGAGTTCTCTCGGGGTACCTCGGTCATCTCTACAGTGACAATTACCTTCGATTATGACGGTGACGATGACCCTAATAAAGTCACAGTATCGAATACAGCAACGTCGGGAGAGGCATGCACCATTACCACGCACCACGCGGGCGGCGGTAATGACGATGGGTACGCGACGTCTAAAATCGTGCATGACGCCAGCGGGACGATAGCGTACGTTACCGGAACAGCAACAGCTACAATCAGTGGGGGCGGCGGGAAATAATATGCACAAAATTACAGGAAGTGATGGGTTCGTGACGATGCCTGTGCGCGAGGACGACTTGCTAGACTTCGCCACTACAATGGCAGACTGGCCTGCGGATAAAGAAGGGACCTTCTCTATTCAGCGGTCTATGATGGTGTTGTCTATGCACACGCGTAACAATAGGCTAGCTAAATGCCCTGCTGTTAAAGGCGTTCAGTCTAATCTCACGATGGCCTACAAGACTCCGAATAACGAGTGGGTAGGATACTGGCGTATGGAGATAGACGGGCTTTCAGCCTCAATTACTCAGGCGGCTATTCATCCGGACTATAGAGGAAAGGGAAACTTTACCCGTATGGAGCATGCACGTTGGTGGTACACGTGGAACGTTCTAGGTATAGAAACGGTCGAGTGGGAGACAATGCGCATACTTGCTGCTCCCGTTGTGAAAGTGTCGAGTAGATACGGAGGAGATCAGGACTCTACTAGGGCCAGGTGGAACACCGGAGAGGATATTCTACACTGGAAGGTTACAAAGGCACAGGCTGAAGCTTTCGACGCGGATCCTGTAGCTCCCTCTTCTGGACTCAGCGACGTCACATATAAGGTAACCGAGCTTGGGTAAGGTAACATTGGAACACCTTATAAACTTCGGAAAAATAATTCTTGACATAAAATGTCCTTTGCGATATAATTCTACAATGGAGAAGTATTATGAGTGCAGCTAATCATGACCTAGTAATCGACCAAGGCACCACGTTTGTCTTGGATGTTACTATAAAAGAAGACGGTGTCGCTAAAAGTTTAGTGAACTATTCTGCTCGGGCACAGATGCGCTCTACCAAAACTGCTAGTTCTGTGGCGGGTTCCTTTACTTGCACCATTCCTACTCCTTCCAATGGTACAGTGAAAATGGAGCTAAGCCCGGCCACTTCTGCTGCTATGTCGGCAGGGTCTTATTTTTATGACCTCGAAATTTATACATCGGGAGACGCTATAGTTAAAAGAATTATAGAAGGAAGAGTAACTCTAACCCAAGAAGTTACTAGGTAAGCATGGCTACCCCTTTCATTTCTGTAGAAGTTACTGAGGAAGCTGCAGCACTTACTGTAGGTAGTCCTACTTCGGTATCTGTTAATCTTACAGATGAAGTTACTAGAACTTACGAAAATACTGTTGCGTTCCCTTCTCAGGCGAATAACTCAGCAGAAATAGATTTTCCTCCTGCGAGGTATATTACGGCCACAAATGTGCAGGCAGCCATTCTTCAGTTGGCTACCAATACATATAGGCAAGATACTGCCCCTTCTGGGTCGGATGTAGAGAAGGGAGATATTTGGTATGAAACAGATACCGAAGATCTATACGTCTATAGAGAGGTATCCTCTGGATCATTTGAGTGGTCTCCTATACTACTAGGCAACTCCGTTATAGATGGAGGTACTCTGTAGTGAAAAGAATCGTAAAAGGGCTAGTACGTATAGCCCAAGAAGTTACTAGATAAGTATGGCCATTACACACACTTCTGTAGAAATTACGGAGGAAGTCACGCAAGTCTCTATAAATAATCTTGCTCTTCCTGCTCAGAGTAGCGACGCGAAAGGAGTTTCTATCTCTCCTTCGGGGTCTATTACAGCTACAAATGTAGAGGACGCTATTCTTCAGTTGGCCGACCACTCATTTAGACAAGCGTCCGCTCCCTCTGGAGCAAATGTAGAACAAGGGGATTTTTGGTACGAAACAGACACAGAAATATTGCATGTCTATCAGGAGGTATCCTCTGGATCATTTGAGTGGATTCCTGTGCTGCTCACTACCTCCACTGTAGACGGCGGGTCATACTGAGAGTAAACTATGGCGACTATAAAACTAAAGAGAGGAACAAGTGCTCCTACTACAAGTAATATTGTTGATGGCGAAGTAGCCGTAGACAAATCTTCACAAAAGCTATATATTCGTGATGGTAGCACTATAAAAGAGATCGGACGAAGAGACTCTGTACCTTTGTCCGGAGGCACCATGACGGGTAGCCTTACAGTGGGCGCAGACGACACTGGCTACGATGTTAAGTTTTTTGGGGCTACTTCCGGGTCTTATATGCTTTGGGATGAGTCCGCCGACGATCTTATTTTGGGAGGCGCAGCAAAACTTGGAGTAGGGGCTGCTCCCGACGTGCGTCTGCATATTCAAGAAAATGGAGAGCCTCCCGCAGAAGGGATGTTTATTCTGGAGGCTAACTCTTCTTCCCGCCAACTTAGAATACAGCCGCCCACCGACTCGGATAACGGTTTTATAGATTATCGGGGCGGTAACTTAGCGTTTCTTGACGACGGCAGTGAGGTCGCAAGGTTCCAAGGGAGTACCTCCTTTAACCTGAACGGCAAGCTGCACCTCTACACTACTGACGATCAGGCTAACTATTACGCGCTTTACACGCACATTGACGATTCGTTCAGGATCAACTACAATAACACTGGCTCCGATGAATTAGTAATGGATACTTCCGGGAACATGACGATTCTCGGCAGTCTTACTTCGGCTTCCCTGGACATTAGCGGAGATGTAGACGTTGATGGAACCTTAGAGGCCGATGCGATTACTGTAAACGGCACAGCTTTGTCAAGTGTCATTGCAGGAACTACAGTAGATAATGCTACCTTAGCCGCAAAAGCTACAGTCACAGACAGTACGGCAAATACAAACTTTCCTATAGTCTTTCACGACGAGTTTAACGGACTTCTAGATGATACTGGAGCTTTACGATACAATCCAAGCACCGGAGAGTTATTAGTACCTAAACTGACTGTAGCAGGAACAACTACTACCGCAGATACGGTAACTATGCAAGCCGCTAATGCTATAGCTTTTGAAGGAGCTACAGCAGATGCGTATGAAACTACATTATCTATTGTAGATCCTACAGCAGATCATACCCAGTACTTAATTAATCAAGGAGGATACATTCCTCTTTTAGCTTCAGCAACTACAACTGCTATTACTGCTACACCCGAAGAGTTAAATATTCTAGATGGTGTGACAGCTACTGCAGCAGAACTTAACTATAGTGATATTGGCGCTTCCTTAGGTACAGTGGTAGCTAGTAAAGTAGTCACAGTAGATGCTAATAAAGACGCAGCAAGTTTCCGAAACATTACGCTAACCGGGGCGCTTACTGCAGCCTCGCTAGATATCTCAGGCGATATCGACGTTGACGGTACGACTAACCTAGATGTTGTCGATATTGACGGTGCTGTAGATATGGCGTCTACGTTGGCCGTGACAGGTGATGCTACGTTTAGCGCAACTGTCATTTCAGAGGATATTGAAGTCAGAGGTTCTGGAGGAAGTGCAGCTAATCGTTTAAAGGCAACCTATAACAGTTCCAGCGGAGTAGCGTCATTCGGACCTGATAGTGGCGCGGGTAGCACTAGCCTACAACTTGGCACAAGTAACAGTGGTACTTATGCTGCAGCTTTGACATTAGCATCCGCAGGAGGGGCTACATTCGTTGGAGAAGTTGCAGCAGCTTCTTTAGACATTAGCGGGGGTGTAGACATTGATGGTACTACTAATTTAGATGCCGTAGATATTGATGGTGCTGTCCAAATTGATAGCACGGTCACTGTAGGTGTAGATGACACTGGATACGACGTTAAGTTTTTTGGCGCTACAGCTAGTTCTTATATGTTGTGGGATGAATCTGAAGATGATTTAGTCTTGGCAGGATCTGCCGGTATTGATCTGGCAGGAGATATAGATGTTGACGGTACTGCTAATTTAGATAATACAGATATAGATGGAACTCTTGCTGTAGATGGTACAACCATTTCATTGGATGCGACAACCTCTTTAAATATAGATAATTCTAATACTTCAAATGGTATTACTATTGGTACTGTAACTTCAGGTGTACCAATTTCAATTGGACATTCAACTTCTGAAGTAACAATAAATGATAATCTTACAGTTACAGGTACTCTTACACTTGGTTCAGGTGCTGAATTATCAGAAGCTGAACTAGAAATGCTGGACGGAATTACAGCAGGGACAGTAGCGGCTTCTAAAGCAGTTGTAGTAGATTCAAATAAAGATGCTGCTTCTTTTAGAAATATCACACTAACAGGAGAGTTAGATGCTGCTACGTTGGATATTTCTGGTGATGCTGACATTGATGGAACTTTAGAAACTGATGCTTTATCTATTAATGGCACAACTGTAACTAGTACAGCAGCAGAATTAAATATTTTAGATGGTGTTACAAGCACTGCAGCAGAGTTGAACATCCTTGATGGTGTAACTGCCACAACAGCAGAGCTTAACTACAGCGATACTGGAAGTGCTGTAGGTACTGTAGTAGCTAGTAAAGTAGTCACAGTAGATGCTAATAAAGATGTAGCAAGTTTTAGAAACATTACATTAACTGGAGAACTTGACGCCGGATCTTTGGATATTTCTGGTGATGTAGACATTGATGGAACTACAAACCTAGATGTAGTAGATATTGATGGTGCCGTAGATATGGCATCTACTTTGACTGTTGGAGGTCTTACTACACTTTCTGATAACGTAACTGCTAATAACTTGAGTATTACTAGTGGGAACTGGTTGGGTTTTGGAGACTACGGAGAAAGAATTGCTGGGAATAACTCTGAGAGTTCGCTTTACTTTTATACAGACGCGACGATTGCGCTTACGCTAGACAGCTCTCAGAACGCCACTTTTGCGGGTGAAGTCGCAGCAGCGTCTTTGGACATAAGTGGCAACGTAGATATTGATGGTACTTTAGAAACTGACGCGCTTTCCATTAACGGAACTTCTGTAACTTCTACTGCAGCAGAACTAAATATTCTTGATGGCGTTACGAGTACTGCAGCAGAATTAAACATTCTTGATGGCGTTACGAGTACTGCAGCAGAATTAAACATTCTTGATGGCGTTACGAGTACTGCAGCAGAATTAAACATTCTTGACGGTGTAACCAGCACAACCGCTGAACTAAATATTCTTGACGGCGTTACGAGTACTGCTTCAGAACTAAATATTCTTGACGGTGTAACTGCCACCGCGACTGAACTTAATTACTCTGACACAGGTGCTGCTGTAGGTACTGTAGTCGCCAGCAAAGTTGTAACGGTGGATGCTAATAAAGATGCGTCTAGCTTCCGAAATGTCACGCTTACCGGCGCACTTACCGCAGCCTCGCTAGACATTAGCGGCGACGTCGATATTGACGGCACGACCAATTTAGATGTAGTAGACATTGATGGTGCCGTAGATATGGCATCCACATTGGCGGTGACAGGTGACGCTACGTTCTCTGGAATCCTAGATGTTAACGGCACCGACACCAGCAGCTTTTACGCGCTTCAACTGGAGCGAAGCGGATCAGGCACCTCAGTAGACATGTGGGGTACTAGTGACAAGCTGATTCTCGGCACAAGCGCTACTACTTCTGCCTTGACTCTTGATTCCACCAATGCTACGTTCGCCGGTGAAGTTGCAGCAGCATCTTTAGACATTAGCGGGGATGTAGACATTGATGGAACCTTAGAGGCCGATGCAATTACTGTAAACGGTAGCACATTATCAAGCGTCATTACAGGGACTACAGTAGATAACGCTACTTTAGCTGCAACAGTTACGGTTACAGATAGCACTGCAAATACAAACTTTCCTGTAGTCTTTCACAACGAGTCTAACGGACTTTTAGACGACACTGGAGCCTTACGATACAATCCAAGTACAGGAGAATTGCTGGTACCTAACTTGACTGTATCAGGAACAACTACTACAGCGAATACAGTAACCATGCAAGCCGCTAACGCTATAGTTTTTGAAGGAGCTACAGCAGATTCACACGAAACTACACTATCTATTGTAGATCCTACGGCAGATCATACTCAATACTTAGTTAACCAAGGAGGCTATATACCCGTTCTGGCAGCAGCAACTACAACTGCTATTACTGCTACACCCGAAGAGTTAAATATTCTTGATGGCGTTACGAGTACTGCTTCAGAACTAAATATTCTTGACGGTGTAACAGCTACGGCGGCTGAAATAAATACCTTAGACGGTATTACAGCAGTTGTAGGAGAGCTTAACGCACTAGATCTAGGGAGTACTGCTGTAGGAACAGCCATTGCTTCTAAAGCAGTAGTACTTGATTCTAATAAAGATTATACAGGTATTCGCAATCTTACCCTTACTGGAGATATTGACGTAGACGGCACTACTAACCTAGATGTTGTCGATATTGATGGTGCTGTCCAGCTTGATAGCACGCTCACGGTAGGTGTAGATGACACTGGCCATGACGTTAAATTCTTTGGCGCTACAGCTGGGTCTTACATGCTGTGGGATGAGTCCACAGACGACCTTATTTTGGGAGGCGCTTCGCGCTTAGGCATTGGAACAAGTTCGCCTGCTTCGGCCCTTGAACTTTCCGGGTCAGCTACTGCTGATGCTAGGCTTACACTTGCACAAACTACTGCTAGCTTATCTTCACAAATTCAACAAGGTAGTTCAGGTCTAGCAATTTCTGCTTTAGGCTCTCAAAGTATTTTGCTAAATACAAATGGAGTTACGAGAGCAACAATTGATTCCGGCGGTGACGCCACGTTCGCGGGCTCTATCTTTACTACGGACCTTGAAGTTAGGGGCTCTGGAGGAGGTGCAACTAATCGCCTAAAGGCAACCTATAACAGTTCCAGCGGAGTGGCGGCATTCGGCCCCGATAGTGGCGGGGGCAGTACTAGCCTACAAATTGGTACAAGTAATAGTGGTACTTACAGTACAGCTTTGACGGTTTTATATGACGGAAAGGTTGGTATAGGAGAAACTTCTCCCGCCACTGCATTAGATATAAAAGGAACAGAAGCATCAGGTGGTGTTGAAATTTTACTAACAAATGTTGGTGAAGGAGGTTCAAATACTGTTCCATATACTGCAATAAGGTCAAGATTAAACCCTACCAGAAATGGCGGAGAAATAAGATTTGGTAGAGATTCTGCTTATGGTTCTGCAGCAGATGCGGATAGCAATATGCAGTTTTATACTGCTGTAAATGATACTAATACATTAGCCTTGACGCTGGACTCTTCGCAAAACGCAACGTTCGCTGGAAAAATAACGGCTACGGCTGCGGGGGTAAATAGTAGTCTATACGCTCTGGATTTGAGTCGATCAGGAAGTGGAAGCAGCCCTGATATATGGTCAGATAGCAATAATTTGGTTCTAGGCACAAGTGACTCTACTGCTGTCTTAACTCTTTTGAACAGCAATGCCACGTTCTCGGGAACGGTTACAGCGGGAACCGTACTTACCGTTAATGCTCCAGATGGTGGTGGTTCCCCCGCAATGACTGCAACTCTAAACCTTCATGGGTATGAAGGCAGGGGCGCTGGAATAAAAATCAAAGATTCAGTCAATAGCGCAAGCGGGGCAAGCGACAGAGAGTGGTTTATAGGCACTGGCTATAGCCAAAGCGGATTCAACATCGGTTACGCTTCTGATGGCTCTCAGTCTTCGTATTCAGCACAAAGTAAGCTGTCAATTGGGACAGACGGCAATGCCACGTTTGCTGGAGAAGTTGCAGCAACTGCTTTAGACATCAGCGGCGACGTCGATATTGACGGAACTTTAGAAACTGACGCAATTTCTATTAATGGGACCACAGTCTCCGCAACCGCAGCAGAACTCAACGTCCTTGACCCGTCGCTTAAAGAGAACAGTTCAATCTGGATTGGTTCTGATCCTTCCGGATCTACTAATTCTGCTGCATACAACACGGCTTTGGGTGTAAATGCGCTGGATGCAATTGAGACGGCAGATAGAGTCACCGCAATTGGCTACAACGCTTTAAGTGCCCTGACTACGGGCAGCTCTAACACTGCTGTGGGGGACGAAGCCCTACTTGCCAATACCCAAGGAAATTCAAATATAGCTGTGGGCGGCAGAGCTCTTACGTCCAACACCGTTGGGGATAGAAATACGGCGGTCGGCTATCAGTCTCTCTATACCATGAATCCTGCTGGTAGTGCAGACATGTACAACACGGCGGTTGGTTATAGCGCTGGGTACGATCTGACCGTTGGGGTTCAGAATACTCTTATTGGAGGCTACGCCGGAGAAGAAATTTCGATAGGAAATTATAATACCCACGTTGGTTACAACGCTGGTGGAGGAATTTCTGCTAACGCTGCCACAGGTGACTACAACACTTCCGTAGGTAGAAACGCTCTTTCAAAAATTGAAGGATCGGGTCAGGCTAATACTGCGCTGGGTTTTGGCACCCTCGAAAATATGACCACAGCTTCTAACAATGTGGCTGTTGGCGGTGCTGCAATGCAGGTTCTTCAAACAGGGAATGATAATGTTGCAGTAGGAAACTATGCTGGAGATGCAATTACACATGCTGGCCTCAACACATTAGTGGGCTATGCAGCAGGAAGTGACCTGCTCACCTCTCAATACAACGTTGCCGTTGGGCATAGCGCGTTAAAGAACACCACAACAGGTGATTTGAATATTGCCATTGGCTACAAAGCTCTGCACGACAACGAGGTCGGAGACCGTAATACCGCAATAGGCTACGAGGCATTACGTGAGCTAGAACCTTCCTCGAAGGACCCGGATATGTATAACGTGGCGCTTGGCTTTAAGGCAGGCACACCAGCTACATCAACGACCGCGTTTACAGGAATACATAATATTCTTTTAGGAGGTTTTGCAGGAGCAGAAATAACAAGCGGTAATTATAATGTGGCCATCGGCCACGAGGCCGGGGGAGGGAATAACGCAAGCCGAAGTGCGCAGGCGACGGGCAACTATAATGTTGCTGTTGGAGCACAAGCACTCTGCAGGGTCACGACTGGGTATAGTAATGTCGCTGTTGGTGCGTATTCACTGCCGGAGGTTACGGAAGGCTATCATAATGTGGCCCTCGGTCAGCACGCCTTAGACAATATTACTACGGGTCATTCAAGCATAGCAATTGGTAACGACGCACTGTATGCAATGACCACAGGCTCTTCAAGCATTGCAATTGGAAAGGACTGTATGCAAGCTGCCAACGTAACCAACGGAGCCACTATGTACAACACTGCTGTAGGTAATGACTCTGCATACGACCTTACGGATGGAACGGCCAATAGCCTGTTTGGCCACGCTTCCGGCCGCAATATTGAAGACGGCGACAACAATACCTGTTTAGCCGTTAATGCTGGATACAATATTACGAGCGGGTCCAACAACTTAATGTTGGGGAAAAATTCAGGAATGTCAGGGTCTCCCGGCGGAAGTATCACCACAGGGTCCAATGAAATTGTTTTGGGTGATGGGAGCATTTCTGAAGCTCACATCCAAGTTGACTGGACAGTAGCTTCCGACGCTAGAGATAAGACCGACTTCACGGCTTTAGACCTTGGTCTGGACTTTGTGAAAGCTCTAAAACCTGTCACTTACAAATGGGACAAGCGGTCTAAGTACGGTGACAAAGACGCTGCCGATTACGACTTAAATGCCCAAACTCCAGACGGAACGCATAAAGAAGATTGGCTGGACGTGGGCTTCAAGGCGCAGGAAGTCGAAGCCCTTGAGATTGCTGCCGGTTACAACAAGGACAACAAGACCAACTTGGTTTCTAGTCACTCTGATGACGGGAAACAGATGGGACTGCAGTACAGTAAATTTGTTCCAATCCTTGTGAAAGCCATTCAAGAACAGCAAGAAATAATTGAAGCATTAACCGCAAGAATTAAGAAACTAGAAGGAGAATAATTATGGATTCAGAACCCCGTACCCCCGACCGGAAAGCTAAAGATTACAGAGGAATGGGGCACTGCGCTGCTTGGATTGATGCCATCAGGGCCGGATTAGAAGAAGATATGACAGCCGAAGAACTCAAGGACACCGTCTCAAGAAACGTAAAACATCTTGAATTCATGGTTGCTCTCGAAGACTGGGGGTCTGAAGATATGACGGCTATTAATGCGGCAATCACCAACGGCAAAGCTTATTTAGCTAGTTAATAAAAAAGGGGGCCGAAGCCCCCTTCACTTTTAATGCGTCTCCTCTGGTGTTTCTTCTTCAGGTTCTTCAACTTCGGCATGTTGTTCACGGGCCTGTTGATGAATCTTCTGAATCAACTGCATGCTTACTTTCGCTGGGAGTTCCAGCAAGCCTGCGAGTACAAGATTCGCTTCTTCAATAGTTAGTTCTAAGTTCATTTAAAAATGTCCTTCCAGTTACCGGTTGTACTTGCTCGAGCATACTCTGTTGCTCTGTTCTCAAAAAAGTTGGTGTGTTCCACTGCGTTCAACATATAGTCAAGCCAGCTAAGAGGATTTTCTTCACTTCCAAAAATCTTCTTCATTCCCAAACCCAAAAGACGCCTATCTGCAA
>VTLG01007900.1_pt1 | contig 23188 bp, 35 predicted proteins | sample 4694571 | NCBI WGS metagenome assembly VTLG01 (sample SAMN12604809, study PRJNA352737) | marine metagenome | biome: ENVO:00000447; feature: ENVO:00000209|ENVO:00000569|ENVO:01000036; material: ENVO:00002151; isolation source: viral sequences binned using virsorter ...
CCATCGACCATCTTAATTCTAAATTTGCCAAGAGCATTGTTAACAACATCAGCCATACTATCAACTTCAAAGTTCTGCCAGTAATCGCCACGATCCCCAACAGCTTTACGTACATGAGCATATCCAATCTCTCGAACCTGCCCCTCCTCTAAGTCACTAGCATATTTATTAGCAACAAGACGCATCATGTCCAGAAACTCACCAGAAACATCATCTTCTGTAATAAGACGAGTGTTACCATCAACCATCGCTGGATTTACAGAATTTAAAATGCCACGAAAGTAAAAAGAAGCATGCTCAGGAATAGAACCACGCTTTGTGCCAGATGCAATAATTGAATCCAAAGCATCTAAGATTTGTGAATATGTATACATAACTCTACAACTACAAAAATTTTATTGAAGTTGTCAACGCACAATGATTGTTGACTGCATTTATGCAATAGAGTTCTGAAGAGAATTGCAAGAGAGAAGGTGGGGGTCGAGGGGGACACAGTCTAGTTTTTGGGGGCCACCGCTGCGCTTGACCATCTACGCTCGGTACTTTCGCCAGCGCATAGCAACGCAATCTAGGATTGCTGCTATGCACAGCTAAAGTGCAAGGCTATGCATTGCTTTGCAATGCACCCTTGCTCCGCTTCGATGCTAGCTCAGGTCGATGGCCACGGTTATGTCGCCAGCGTGCATGTGCATGTGTCGCTCGGGAGCCTTGAACCCAGCTCTGTCCAAGATGTCTTTGCTCGCTTCCAGCTGTACGTACTCACTCTTGGCTCCCTGAGCGAGCTGCACTAGCCGTGCAGCGGCAGTCGTAGCGTTGATGCCGAGTGTCTCCGCCACTCGTTGCATCATGTACGCCTGCACATGCTGAAGCCGCAAAGCCTTACTGGCTGTCACTCTCCCGCTCTCACCGCTTGCATATCCAGCTTCATGCGCGGCTTCTTTGATGCTACAGCCTGTTGCTACGAGTGTATCAACCAGCCGCGCTTGTTTGCTGGTCACTGCAAGCTGTTTCACTGCCATCTACACATCCTCGCTAATCGTTGAACCCCCCCTATGTCCCCCCCTTTTACACTCCTTCGCCACCGCTTGTCAACGCACAAGCGAGAGCAAGACCTCACAAGCACTCACAGGCACGCCTCCTTGTGGTCACACTTCATCTCTGCCCTTTGCTCTCTGGTTGTGCGTCTTGTCACAGCAACCGTTCCTTTGTTTCTACAGCTTGGGCCTCCCCCCTGCGGACGCTAGTCTACATGCCGCACCGTGGCCTGTCTCACCAGCGCGTTGTTGTGGCGTGTCGCCTCGCTGTAATGCGAGGCAAGTTCACGCCGCTTTTATTATGCGCTGTTCAACCCCCTGGCCCGCACCACCCGCTTCGCGGCCGTGTTGGGGGTTGAGAGACATTCCACGGCACAGCCTTTGCCTATCTTACCGCAGGGGGTATTCCCTGCACAGTAGCTCCAAAGGAGGTTCCTATGAGCAAGACTACTAACCATTTCGCTTCAGGCTTCGATTCAGTGTTTCCACAAGGAGATCGTTCTTCAGGTTATCTCACAAAGAACATCACTCGTAAATGCGTAGAGCAAGCAGAGTGGCTCATCAAGTCAAAAGAGGATGACATCTCAGTCTACACACAGGACGGCAAAGCCATCGCTGGTGCTGATGAGACAAACGAAGAAAACACGCTTCTCATCTGCCGCAAATACGGCGCGGTGCGTGGCGCATTGCACTTCGATGACGTGGCACTTGACCGTATCGCTGAACGCATAGACAATCTCAACAATGAGATCACATACCTCAACAGCTTCATCGAACAGATGAAGGCAGCCTTCGAGCAATGCACTGGCGATACTTTCACAGCTTCGAGCAAGCCGCAGAGTTCAGTTTCTCCCAAGAAAGCAGCTGATCTCCGCAACAGATTCAAGGCTGCCTAGCAGCCTTGGCCTAGCCCTTCGGGGCTAGGCTACACAACCTTTCAAAGTTTCTCCCACTCGGCTCGCAGGCATCTCCCTCCTGCGAGCCTCTTTTTATGCAACACTTGTGTCCCCCCAAAGGTTGAGTAAAAGTAACTTCAGTAAAGTTGCGCTGGACGAAAACGAATCATTTTATTTTCAGTGATTATGTCCCGATACGTCAATCAGACCGTTTCGAGTGATATAATATGTGAGTAAGTTCAACTAGCAAAGAAAGGACTGTGACGAAACAGACTGACATACAAACAATCAGGAAAGACTTTCTTGATTTGGAGTTAACAACACTAGGGGCTGGCTATACCACATGCTCTGCAAGCAATGCCAGCCCCACCGTTCTGGAGGCAGACATGGTCAAATTAGAAATGGTCAATAAACGTGGGCAAGTTTCTTTTTTCACTGTCAAGGTAGATGAAGAAGAATCTTTTATTAAAGAAATGCAACGCCAAGATGCCGATTGGTTGGTTCTCAGTCGTGAATATCATGACTAAAATGGAGGCAAAAATGGATTTATTTTGGATCGTATTCATCTTGGCAATTAGCTTCGGCACTATAGGCTACGGCTTTTTTATCTATGAATTATTCGTAGCTGTTAAAAATGAAATAAGGAGTAAGTAATGGAAGAATATGCAAGAGTTTGGAACTCATATTCAGGTCAGTGGTCAAGATGCTTTGCCATAACACAAGATGAAATAATTAAAGATCGTGAGTTCAGACGAAATCATAAACTCAAAATATGGGATCGTGATATTAAAAAAGCAAAAGCACGTGATGATATATCTGGCATTGAATTGATTAAGATAATCATCAAACAAAACAAACGATCCAAAAAATTCAAAGCGGCACTAAAAGATTTATGTGCTTTACTCTAGTGCAATAATGCACTACTATTGTAGATACAAAGGAGGCAATCATGAATGATTTATCTACAACAAACTTCGCCATTCAAACTGAAAATGAGTGGTCATTCCCAATCGACACATGCAATCTGTATGCGTCATCAATACATACAGATGACACACCAGTACCAGAAAATATGGCGCGTGCGATTGTTCGCACCGACACCAATCAGGTGCTTGGTGTGCATGGTTCTAAATACAAAGCAATCAAGCACGATGATGTAGTCAACTCAGTATTCGAAGCTGTCACTGCATCAGGTATATCAAATGATTATGATCATAAAGTCAGTGTCTTTGATAATGGCGCAAAGATGCGCGGTATCATCAGGTTCAATGATCTTATCATTGAGCCATCAGTTGGTGACATCATTGCGTTTCAGCTGACATTCTTCAACTCATACGATGGTTCGTGGGCATTCCAACAATCAGCTGAAGGCATACGACTAGACTGTTTGAATGGTATGGTTAGTCAACAATCTGTAGCAAAGACATGGCAAAAGCACACAGCCAACATCAATGTCAAAGCAAGTGCCAGCAAACTACAAGCTGCACTTGATGGATTTTTCAAAACCAAAGAGCAATACATAGCTTGGCAAAACATACATGTCAGTGACCAGATGGCAGAAGATTTCTTCAAGCACAAAGTTTGCCGCATCAACAACAACACAAGCACATTCAAATGGAATGAGAAGCGGCTTGATGACCTAATGGTCTGCTGGCACAAAGATAAGCAAGCAGTAGGTACAAACAAATGGGCTTTGTACAACGCCTTGACCTACTGGTCATCACACACAGAGGACAACAAATCACCAGCAAACACACAGCGTTTGCGTGAAGGTATTGTTGCCAAAGCTATCAACAAATGGAACTGGGAGATTGCGTAATGTCTATAGAAAAACAACTACACAATGTACTAGCAGAGTTCTTAGAAGAAGAACTTGAGCATTGCAAAGAACTGGAGAAAGGTTTTTGCATGTTTGGTGTCGGCATGCCAAAGGCAATTGCCCATTCAAAAGCCAAATCCTTTCTTGCGCTTGAACGCCGTATAGAAATAACAGGCCCATTTACAAAATACATGGAAGGCAAAGCTAATGACTGCACCTAAATTTACAAAACAACATTTTGAATTTGTTGCCGACTTCTTTGGCCCACTCATGCATCATCCAAGCGATATTGTTGAGGCAGCCGAACACCTTGCCAAAACAAATCCAAACTTCAAAAAAGATCTGTTCATGGATCGTGCAACTCAGGCATGGGAGGCTCGTCATCTTGACGAGCAACATGCCGAAATGCAAGACAATGAATCCATGACAAGCAGTAAACTTACAACCAATTACTTCGAGGATGAGATCAAATGGCTGTATGGCAAGTAGATATTACAGGCAGTTGCAGCAAAAATATTGAGGTAATTGCTGACACTGAGGAGCAAGCCAAGCAATTGGCTTGCCAAGAATTTGAAAGAATCTGGAATAGAAATGAAGTGCATGAACACTTTCATTTATTTGAATTGGATCCTTGGGAGGCAACAAATGCAACTGAAAGCTGATGTTCTCGAACTCATACAACTTTACAACGCACAGTATGCTGGCGCCTATGCTGGAGATCCTGAAGCAACCTATAACAAAATACTACAACTTTGTAATCACAATTTACAAATGGTCACAGATCATTTTGAATATGCGGATAACACAGAACCGCTTGGAGGCATTGATGATAAATGATTACCCTAAATTAAGAGAGATACAACTGGCAGTCAGCAAGGTAACTGGCGTTGGTATGCACGAACTAATATCAAATCGTAAGCATGCTCGAATCTATAACGCACGTTACATATATTACCTGATGGCAGCTGAGTGTACACCAAAGAGTTTTGTACAGATAGGCGATGCTATCTACAAAGACCACACCACAGTTATGGCTGGCAAACAAAAAGCCAAAACAAAACTTGGTGACGTCAACTGGCTCACTCAGCTGAGGCAAGTATGCAACGAATTAGGGTTGCCATTGATTGCATAAATGCAGTATGCTTACTGCATGATTACATACCTAGACCAACTAATCAAAGCGGCAACAGATAAGAATCTGTCTATCCTTGCCGCTTTCCGCAAAGCAAATGTACCTACCAGCACGTACTATCGAACACGTGCTGGTAAAGATTTACGATTGTCAACAGCAAGGAAAGTGATGGATGCAATTACATCCAGTGAAAACCGTAAATGATATATGGACAAACGCTGTTAAAGATCTTGTGACATTGCGTAAAGCACAAAAAATATCACAAGCAGAACTTGCGTTTCGTATAGGATGTGAGCCATCCTTTATCCACAAACTTGAAAGAGAAAAACGGTATCCTTCACATCACTTATTGGTAACATGGATTCATGCCCTCGAAGCGAAAATCGAAATCAAAACAAAATAAGACTGGTTATATGGCTAAGTGTGACCACTGTAAAACTACTACTAATTATTATGTTATTACAGGCGCTGACAATATCTGGTGTTTGGATTGTATGGAGTATCATGGATGGGAACATCTCAGCGCAATAAAGGAAGCTACCATGAAAGGTGGTGGGTCGAATGGTTTCAGAAGAACGGCGCCAAAGCGAATCGCCAACCTCTCTCAGGACAGCTGGGTGGAGACTTTCAAGGTGACATCAAGATCGAAACTCAATCAGGATTTTTGATCGCCGAATCAAAATATCAGGCAACAGGTCGGGGATTTGGATTACTTACAACCACACATAAAACCCAACCCTCAGACTTGTATCTTCTCAAACAAAAGACAGGGCCAAACTTTATATGTATTGAAGTAGGAAATCCATTGGCAGAAAAAATAGTCGGCTGGATTACTGGGAGGTAAAATCCAGCCGACAGTTTTTCTTCTTACAACTAAGTCATAGGAGGCATTATGACCGAATCATACGAACTATATAGAAAAGATTCCCCAAGCACAAGTGTCGAGGCTGCTGAGAGTATTGAGCCTAACAAACTAGAATCACTTGTATTAGATGCAATAAAAGAATATTGCAAAATAAAAGTGGGTGGATGCATATCAGATGAAGTCATTCGATATATGTCCATGCATCATGGAATCAATCGATACTCTACAATCACAGCCAGATACGCCGCCCTCTATCGCAAGGGGTTGATTGATTACACAGGTGAAAAGCGCAAAGGTGAAAGCGGCAGAAACCAACGTGTAATGGTTCCAGCTGAAAAACAAGGCAGACTTTTTTGACAACACCAGAAGCTAGACAGCTTTGCAATATCTACAGACAGTTAGTTGATGACAAATGGCGAGGCCGCAAAGTCCAATCCTCATTCAGATGGGACATGCGGCAAGAGACATTGGCACAGCAACTGCTCGACCTCGGCTACACGCTCGAATCATTCAAGCAAGATGCCGATCAACTACTTGACTATCGACTGTCACAAAACAAAGACCCAATCTTTTCCTTAAAGTATTTTGTAACTAGAAAAGAAAAGATGGGTCAGCCCATAGATGTACAAGGCATAGTCAACAAAACCATTGCATCATTAAAGATGAGATAATCATGCCAAAGAAACATGTATTAGGCTGGCATATATTTATACCATTAGAAAAAAATATAAAGCATATGCCAATCCTTACGGATCAAATTAATCACCTGACACACAACGCAAAAATAAATAAAAACTTCTATACACAAAACTGTGATTGGTGTGGGCGATTGTTCCATTCAAAAAAGCACAGTCGATATTGTTGTGCATCTCACAAAGCATCAGCTGGTAGAAAGCGCAAAGAAAAAAACCATTTACAAGAAATAAAACAGCTACAAGACAGAATAAAAGAATTAGAAAGCAAACAATAGTATATGCGAAAAAATTTTTACGTTGAGGCATGAATGGCGTTCGCATCGCTTGCAAAGTCATGGATTCAGACGCGTAAGGTTTGGTATGAAACAGAAGCCATGGCTATTCTGTGGATTGGTAAACGTAAAGATTCATAATTAACCGTTTGTATTTCTTACAATCGTGTGCAATAATGCAGTTCATAACAGGAGGCGAATATGAACAGACAAGGATTCATTGGTGGATCTGATCTATACAATATAATGCAAGGCAACTGGCACGATCTGTGGCTGGTCAAGACTGGACGTAAAGAGCCAGAAGATCTGAGTCAAGTCTTTCGTGTACAGCTGGGAGCATTTACTGAACAGTTCAACATCGATTGGTTTTGCCAAGATACAGGCCACACCGTCGAACAAACACAGGTTGAGGTGCAACGCGTCATCAGTGGCATACCATTCAAAGGCACTATTGATGCCATTGCCCATTCAGAAGAGGGCAAGCAAACCATTCTTGAATGTAAACATACAGGCAATATGAAGTCATTGACCGATATGCTGGATGCTTACATGCCGCAGATACAATTGTACATGACACTATCCCACATTGACAAAGCATACCTGTCGGTAATCTTTGGCAATGACATTGGCTATTGTTCTGTAGACTACAGCGAAAAGTGGTTCAAGCCAGTAATCAAACGCTGTCAGAAGTTTTGGCAGTGTGTAACTACAGATACAGAACCAAGCTATGACATAGATACATGGAAGATTGATTGGTCATCTGTTGCTATCAACAACCTCAAAGCACGTGATGCAAGTAGTGACAATCACTTTGTGGCAATGGCACATGAATATATCAACACCGTAGATTCAGCTAAGGCTAATGAATCTGCAAAGAAAGAATTACGCTCACTAATCAGAGATGACGAACGCGAAGTGTTCTGTGATCTGCTGGCAGTGCGGCGTGACAAGCGCGGCGCGTGCCGCATCGTTGTAAACAAGGAGGCATAACATGACAACGAAAAAAGAAACTAAACCACAAACAAAAAATATAAATGAAGCATTGCTTGAGTTCCAAAAGCTGGCAGTATCAGCCAGCATAGATTCAACAAACCCACACTTCAAAAATAGCTATGCTTCACTTGAAGCTGTTATAAACGCAGCTAATCAAGCTACACAGTTTGGTCTTTGCTTTACACAGGAGATTGACTTTGAGTTCAATGGAGATACTGGCATGACTTTTGTGCGTACTGTACTGATACATGCACCATCTGGTGACAAACGTACATCACGCACACCCATCAGATCCAAAGACCCAGCTGACCCACAAAAGATGGGTAGCGGTATTACATACGCCAAACGGTACGGCTTACAATCACTTCTTGGCCTACCATCAAAAGATGATGATGGCAATGAAGCAAGCAAAGCGCCAAAGGGCAAAGTACAACACATCAACCCAGACGATGAAGGGACATGGTAATGGACTACGATAATACAAACAGGGGTGCGGCTCACGCACCCTTTGAATCACAAAACCTCTTGCTTACTGGTAAGCTAGACAAAGATGGCGACAACAAACAGATTGCTATCATACAAGATACTGACAAAGAAGGACGTGATGTGCTTGTCATATACGAACGTGTCGGTGTTATGTATGGCAACAAAGATGCTGATGATGCCAAAAAACAGCCGCACTATTCTGGCCCTATTGATGAGAATCATCGTATTGCTGGGTGGCGTGAGACTGACAAAAATGGTAAAAAATATTTATCGTTGAGACGATCAGAAAAATACACACCACAAGCTGTAGATAATGTTTCACGTGAAACAGTAGATACAAACCCTACGCCTATTGTTGATGACATACCATTCTAGGAGATAGAGATGACAGTACCAACATGGGAACAACTTATAGAAGATCTACGTATACTAGAAGTAGAAACAAAGCTAGACAGGCTTGGACGCAAAGTTCAAAAGAAAAATATAAATTATGGAAAGGGATCAAAAGTTATTTACAAACAAATATCTAATGCAGATGTCAAGCGCGTAAGAGACCGTCTCTATAGCCGTTAGTTCTATCGTACGTAAGGGTTTGGCCGCGATTATCTTCCCAAGTGTGGCTACAATGTATCCAACCACTGTTGCCACCTGTATAACATTCCAATATCAACTGATCAAAATCTAGATTCTCTTGTATCCACAATGCAAGATCATAGTTATCCACACCAGCAACCTCGAAGTCGGCGGCCTCACCCTTCGCATGCTGGCTGTGGATATTCGATCCAATAGCAATGCATAACTCAGGACTGCGATAGCCTGACGATACAATAAAAGAACCAAACTCGTTGCGTATTGGCTGTAATATATTCTTAGCCAACATCTTCATGCATTTGATATGTTCATCAGTAGGGTCATTAGGTATACCTTTGCGTTCAGCTGTCTGGCTTTTCAACATCTCAGCTAATGAAAAATTCTTTGACAGTTTCATAACAAACACCTATATTAAATACACCACAGACGGTCATTCTATTGGAACGACTGATAAAAAAGTAGGCGGTTAGTCCTTCCGCCTACTTTTTCATTCCCTTCAACGATCTTAAACCAAAAGACGCAGCTATGCTGGCATAAACGGCATACTGAAACCACTCCGGCGTATCCTCCAGAGCCGCGAAGCCTTCCCTGACATAAGGCTGAAGCGGCGGCACGAAACACATACCTATAATAATTATAAACAAAATCGTCCAGGCTTCATCTTTCCAACTGTTGTCACTGGCTTGGGCCATAACCTTTTCCCAACCAGCCTCATGTTTCATCAACTCTGCTTCAGCCTCAGCCTTCGCCTGAGCCACCTTACCCTTAGCCTTGGTAGCCTCTACCTTACTTTCCATCCAAGACCCTGCCAGCGAGGCTATAGGGCCGATTAACGCCTGTATCATTCACACCTCTCCTTGCCAGCACAATCCTCTGGAAAACATTGAGGAATCATAAAATAAAATTTATTATTTGTAGACTTATGCCACATACCATCAGATCGAAGCCAGTTACATTGCTCAATAGTCATTGGCTGTTGAAGCGCCATCTGACCTATCGGATAATTTGCAACACCATCACTACCCCACATACTAATAACTAAAATATATAATGTTTCTTTCATTCTTTTGGTGTCCTTGCCTCTTTACCCAAATAGATGCCATACACACCTGTCATCACGCCCATAATAACAGATACAAATGCAGATTGCTGTGTTGTTGGACTTTCAAGATTCATAAACCATTCTGCACATCGCCATGACATAGCCACAGATGCAAGCATTGTAAGTTTAGCTGTAAGATTAAATTGTATATATCGTTTCCACCAATCAATCATAAAACAATCTCTTCTGCACTACTTTGAGCTACGGTTGCAAACAAAAATATAAACAATGCCACTGCTACCGCGATAATACAGGTGACAAGTAGCGTTGTTTTAATCGTCTCTTCAATTTCCTTGGCCCTTCTTGCAGCCTCTCTACGCGCCGCCTTTTGCGCTTCTTTTTGTTGCCTAAGTTTCTGATTATGATGGTTGACAATCTCGTTCCATGTGTCCGGGCCAAACCGCAAGTTAATCATGGTTTTAATCTGTTGCATTTCTTCTGCCAAAATCTTCGCTTGTACGGTAGCGTCAATAGAGCTGGAAAAGCTGATATCGCTAACAGAAGCTTGCTTGTTACGTTCCTCATTGAGTTTTTTTTGACACTCAAAGAGTGTGCCGATTTGTTGTGAAATATCAGCAACAGATTGTGCATCATTAATACGAGCCTTAATAAACGCTATTGCATTAGATGCTGCCGTAACAGCAGCTATCGCTGTAGTTACTGGCTCCATATTTATCTATTAGGCGTATGGACTAGAGCCAAGCACGCTTGTATCCCATGCAGCCTTCAATTTTTTAATTGTATCTGCATTATCAATAGCCGACGCAGCTGGCGCATCACGTAACGCTTTTTTCTTCGCGACAGATGCAGTTTTTGCAGATGCATCATCTGCTTCCAACGCTTTCATGTACACCACATCTTCTGCCTCAAGCAGTGGTTGACGCACTTCACGAATTTTATTTTTAAAAATAACTTTTGCAGCAGCCATATCTTCACTGATAACCTTACCAGACAGTACCCAAGCATCACGAAAATGTCGATCACTTGGCTTGCTTGTTAAATTATCAGAATCAATTATTGCTCCATCTTTATCCACAATTTTTGATTTTACAGCCATAATATTCTCCTATGCGGCCTTTTCTTCGGTTTGTAAATCGTCTGATATTTTCCAAGCACCACGCCACTCTCTTGTGGCTGGCAACTGCTCCTTGTTGCAAATAACTATTTTAGGTTTGTTGCCCTCATTCCATTTACGCCAAACGTGCTGTGGAATATCTTTCTGAATCAAATACTCTAATGCTTGCTCTTGTGTCATTGCCTCAACAGGTTGAGTGTTATGCAATAAATAACCTCTTGTATGCCTCTTAAAATCAGGTTGCGCTTCATCATTTCCAAGCTCCCAGTACACCCAAACAGGCGGTAATATGCCACCCTGTAAAGCACACGCCATCCAGTTTGGATCAGGCACAAGTATTTTAGCGCACTCATCAACGCTGTCCTCATACACAACACGATAGTCTGACTGCACACTTTCTAAGTTTTCTTTTGCCCAGCATAAACGATCAAATAGATGCGTCCCTTTAAACTCTGGTGTCTGCATTATGCTAAGTCTCCATGATAATTAAGACCAATACTATCACCATAAGAAAAATCTGCGTCTGGTTGACTGCCATTAGAAGCAAGCAAAGCGCATCCTACTGAAGATGTAGTGTGACTGTTTGCTCCACGATAACTCAAATGAGTGTTATAGGTTGAAGTGCCACCACATGTAATGTTCTCACTCCCAAAATTATTTGTAAAATTTGTAGTAAAGTCTCCAGTACCGCCATCTGTAGCAGCAGAACAATTTAATGAGTCACCAATTGCATAACTTGTGTTGGTATAAGTTACCCATGCTTTTGCACTCCCTCCAACAACATAGTTGGTCGGGACTGACCCAGCGGTGCTGTGTTCAAGGGTATCTGCTACAATTTTACCTGCCATTATGCTAAATCTCCTTGATAGTTAAACCCAACACTATCAGCATATGAAAAATTAGGGTCTTGTGCTGCCCCTCCACCAGTCAAAATGTAATATTCAACTGAAGATGTCGTGTGAGTATTTCCAGCAGAATTGTGGTAAGAAACATAAGTCGCATAGGTTGAGAATCCTGCGCTTACAATATTATCACTCGCAAAATTATTCGTAAAATTAGTTGTAAAATCTGCTGCCCCATTATCGGTAGCGGCGCTGCAATTAAATGAATCACCAATAGTCCAGCTAACATCAGTATAAGTTGTCCAAGCCTTACACAATCCTTGTTGAATACTTGTTTGTTGGCTACCTTCACCACGAATAGTCAAAGAGTTTGCAGATGCACTTACTAACGGTGTTGAGCCAACTGTAACAGTTGAAGCAGTAGTGCTACCTTTGATAGTATCAACAGATAATTGACTCATGCTAGATCTCCGTGTTGAACAAACTGTAAAAATTCTGGGTCTTCAAGACCAGCGGTGTCTGCTCTACTAGACCAAGTCACTACCTGACTTGCGCTTGCAGCACCCGGAAGACTTATTATTCTATTATAAGAAGCTCCATCATCTGCCTTATTATTACAACCTGCTGTAATGCTATTTACATCACTGAAAGAGTTAGTAAAAATATGAGTAAATTTTGCTGCATCGTTATCTGTTACACTACTAATATTGAAACTTGCTCTAATTGTTGCAGTTCCTGAACCATCCAAATTACAAGATGCTTTCGCAGCTTGTTGATTGGTAAGCGTAGCTGCACCACCAGCTGTGCTTTGTATTGTATCTGCTTTTAATGTACTCATTTAAACCACCGTATATGTTTCGCCAGAGCCGACTGTTACAGTGACGCCTGAGTTTATAGTAATTGGGCCAGCAGACATAGCATTTTTACCATTTGTAATTGTGTAGTCCTGTGTAACAGTCTGACCATTTTCATAGAAAATTTGATCTGAGCCGCCACCCGTTGCGCCAGCTGATATACCAGTTAGACTTGATCCATCAATAGCTGGCAACGCACCTGTAAGCTGTGATGCTGCTATACTTTTATTAGTAAGCGTTTGTGTGGCAACTGTGCTAACCAGTTCACCATCACCACCTGCGGGTAAAGTCAGTGTATTTGTAACACCAGCACTATGCGCTTGCGCTTTAACTGTCTGACCGTGAGTATTTGCTTCACAGTTAAAAACAATAGTGCCAGGATTAGTATTACCTTTAAGAACTGTTTTACCAGTACCATTTGGATTTAGCTCAATATCTCTATTGCTTGTAGTTACAATATCAAATGTTACCAAGTCTAAATCACCACCAAGTTGCGGTGTAGTATCACTTGCAACATCACCACCACCCGGCCCAGTAGCACCTGTTGCACCAGCTGGAATACCCAATGCAATTGCTAATACACCAGTACTACCTGTGAATGTTGCTGACGCCGTAGGTGTAGCACCAGCTGACAAACCAGATGCAGAAATAGTAACTGAGGAAACTTTTCCTTCTTCTACTATGAGATCTCCACTACCATCAAAACCTAACTGTTTATTCGCTCTTGTAGACACATCAGGCAAAATCAAAGATGCTGTAGTATCAGAGTCAGCAAGAATCAAAGCACGATTAGCGGCATCATCAATATCAGCCGCAATGGCAATCATCCGATCAAGTTCTGTATTAAGTGTTGCAACATCAAAAGGGCCGGATGTTGGAAAATCAGTTGTACGATCAATATCAATATCGCGTGTAATAACTACACTTGATCCACCAGATGCCCCTGTAACAGAATTACCAGTTGTCATCTGTACAAAACCAGTTGTACCAGATGTATGAGCTTGACTATTGCCAGAATCATCGGAGGTTGTATAATGAGTTGTTAGCGTTTTCTTTGTGCCATCAACAAAAACATTTAGATCAGCATCTTCAAAAAACTCAAAAGGTACTGTAAAGGTAGCTTGTGTAGCACCTTGATTCACAGTGTAATTCACTCGAGGTGAGTTATCGCTTAAACTAATAGTCATAATAATCCCCTACCATGCTCTCTTTTTAATTACAACGCACAATCAATTTCTTCCCACACTACCAATAAAATCACGCATATCATCACGAATCGGATGCAGCCCTATAAATGGCAAAGAATATTTTAATCTTTCTGCCGCATCTGATGTTTGACCATTCATAAAATCATTTAATGCCCTGCTATACTCTACACCAAGACCAACTGTTGCGCCAAATGGTTCAATAAATGCGTCCATCATACGCTCATCTTTATTTGGACTTACGAATCGTGGGGGTATAGGAGTTGGCATACCCATGTTGCCAGCAATATTAAGACCCATATACGCAAGATCAGAATAAATTCCAAGCACACCAGAATGATCTATAATTCTTGCGATAATTTCTGGTGATTCACGTTTTTCAAACCAATAATCAGGTTTTTTTGCAGCCAATGAAAGGTATGACAAACCAAATAAAGCAGCTACACCTTGCAATCTATATTGTCTGTTAGGATCTCTTACAGCACCAAGAATCTTATTATTTGCACCAAACGCAAAATTCATAAATGTAAATGGCAATGACATAAGGCCACTTTCAACCCGTACCATATTTGTTTGCCCTGTGCGTAAGCGTTCCTCAATCTTAAATTGTGTTGGAAATCTTTTGCGTATTGCTTTAAAAAACGGATTGTCACGCATGTAAACAACGCCATCTACAATCAAAGGCTTATCAAAAGTCTGCCCCATAACAATAGTATTATTAGCATGAGATGCTAATGCAGCTTGATATTGACGCATTTTTGCTCGAGCAGCTGGCGTTGACTGATCCCAAGCGTCCGTATTTGCAAATTCAAAATTATATCTATCATGTTTTTCTGTAGGTGCTTTAGCAATAAATTTAGCTAAATCCTCATCAATGCCGTATCTAGCAAGATATTCTCTATCAAACTTTGATATAGAGCCACTTGCCCACTTACGAGAAAGTTTAATAAACTTATCATTAATAATAAGTTGGTCTAATGTTTTGCCAACAAATGTAATAGGAGCAAGAAGATTAGCTGTATACATAAATTGATTGCCGCGTTGGATTACTTTCTCCAACATATTTGGTTTTACTTTACGAACAGTGTCGTTAAGCATTTCTCTTGCATAAACATTTTTAGCAATGTCAAGTAACTCGCCTGATAGCTGACCTTCTCTTATAACTTTGCCAAGAAAGGCTGTATCAGTTGCAGCAAAACCAGCTCTCCAAACGTCTTTCATACCATGAGCCAATACAATAGAACCAGCATCGGTAATTGCAGATAAACCAGCTAATGGCAAAAAAGCCCAACCTGTCCATGCTTTTGCAGCTCTTGCAAGTTGTGTATCCCATCTGTTAACGCTTCTTAGGAACGTACCCATAACACGTTCATAATCGCTATAAAACGCTGTTTTTACTCTTGCTCTTTCTTTTTCATTTTTACCAGCTTTAATAAGAATACCGTCAAGATCTTCTAAAACGTCATCAACACTTCTTCCATTATATTTATTTGCAAAAGATATACGCCTACCCATACGATCCATATATGTGTAAAGAGCCTCTAAATCAGCGTGAATAAAATCTACAACTTTTGCTGGATCTATGTTTGTTTTGCGACGTTTAAGATGTTTTGCCTTGCCCTCTTTGGTAAGGCCCGCCCTTACATTACCAAAGTCTATATCAAAGTCCTCACCATCCTCTTCCATAATTTTAGCAAGTGTATCTTCAGCATCTGCTCTTGTGCCATCTATACTTTCGCCTCTGGATGCACGTTGCAGAGCAAAATCTTCTGCAAATTTTTGTGTTAGTATTTCTCTTTCTGCTCCATCTAATAATTTTTCTTTATTATAAAATAATGGAAAAATATAATTATCACGAGGACCGCCCTGATCTATTCTTGCTTGCCGATTGTTTAGTTTGGCTTGATTATCAATTACTTTTGCGCGTAAAGAATCAATCTCATTTTCTAAATCTGCCATCTTTTTTATTTGTTTTTTTGTAGCACCACCTCCTTGTTGACCTTTGACAGTGGTTTCAATATCAGCAAGTAATTTAGTTTTTTTAGTTATAGAATCTTGAATTTGAATTATATTATTTTCAATAAATGAAACTTCATTTTTTAATCGAGGAATACTTTTTGATAAACCGTTATACTCTATTTCCTCACCCATCATCTTAATCATATCAGCAAGTATTACACCTCCCTCTTTTTGCTGATCTGTAATTCCTTCTTTACCTATACTTCTTAGTCTAGGATCTGTTGAATTAGATAAAATATATCTTCTTATAGTATCATCAGCCCAAGCATCAAAACCACTCAAAGGATTATATATAGTTCCAACCCTTGCTGCTTTTGCAATGCCTCGAACTTGTTGTGAATGAAGGTCACGCAATCTCATTACATCTCTTTCAAATCTACCAATAAATGTAATTGCTTCCTGTGCAACAGATTGAACTGCATGCCCACGCCTTGCACCTTCCAATGGAACAGAACTATTGTAACTCAACTTGACAAGTAGTTCTTTAGCTTCTTGAGGAATTGTTTTGTCAGCTAATATCTTTTGAATATCACTACCAATCCAATTCATTTGAGTAATATCAAAATCACCACCAGCAGCCTCAACATAATCCTCATCAAGGTTTACTTTATTATCTCCCCATACATGAGAAAACTTTTCACCCCGATAAACTCTGCCCATTTTACCAGCACTGCTTTTGATAAATGGCATTGCATATCCAGCACCTTTTAGTAATCCACCAAAACCAGCCGATATAGCAGTAGATGCTACAATATTTGATGCAGCCTCAAATCTTTCGTCAGCTACTGCAAAAGGTGCACGTCTTGCTTCTGATGCTAGACCATAACCAAGACCAGCGCCACCAGCCCTCAAAACAACCTGCCCAAAGGTTTGACCAGCTTTTATGAAGTTAAGGCCAGGAATAAATGCAACAAGCGCCAGTGGGTCTGTAATACCTCCAGCAAGCTGTGCCGTTAAACTTGCATTTGCAGCAATCTCTCTACGTCTTATTGCTTCATACGCACGACCCTCAAGATATTGCAAATGTTCTGAATTTTTTGCTCGCACCAAATCATCATAAAAGGGCAAAAGATCTTCAGAAATATTGGCGGCAACATCAAACTCTGGATCAATATCTACATTTCCAAATAATCTTTCTTCTTGCACACGTTCAATTAAAGGCATGTTATTATAAGCAACATTTGCTTTATAACCTTCAAACCAACTTACAGGAGTGTCATTACTAATTGATGCTGGTATTGAAACAAAAAAATCTCTTCTATTTATATCCATCATGCCCATGAGTTATTTCCTCTCACGAACAGTTTCTCGTATAGTGCGAATATCTGGCCCACCTTGTGGATCAACCAATGATTCAAATAACTTTTCACTTTGTAAAAATGCATCACGTGAAGCGCGAGCCTCTAAACGTAATTGCTCTACTGTCATACCATATTTTTTAGCCAATTCTTGAACAACAAACTGATTACCAACTGTTGCTGGTTTTCCATTTATTCTTAAAACATTTTTATCACGATCAACAAATGTATAGACAGGTAAAGTAGAACCCTCTCTAGTATCTGGCACAAGAAAAACATCCTTACCTAACTTCCCCACAAGATCTGAATCTATAAGGGCTAATTTTTTATCTACACCCTTCATAAATATTTCCATATCTTTTGGATTTGGGTATGCACGTTCTGGTGTAAATCTTGATCGACCAATAGTTTTGTGAAGTAATTTACTTGTTTTGAAAACAGCATCACCAGCCGCTTCAAGTATTCGTGTAGCAGTTTCTGCATCAGTGGAAAATAAAAGAGGTTTTGCAAATTTTGTGTAGAAAGCTATTTCATCTTCAGATGCATCTTTTCTAATTGTACTAGTAACAAATGTTCTAATATTTCTTTCAACATTTGACCCAACATCTTGTTCTAATTTTGTATTTATATTTGCCCTAAATTCTTCTTTATTTGCTTGATCTAACTTTCTGAATCCATCCATAAACTCAGGAAGTCTTTCATCACCCATAATATCTCTAGCAGCAATTAATGTTTCAAATGCTGTAACAGTTGTATCTTTAAGACCACGATTAGTTACAAACATTCTATTGCCACGATTATAGCGTGTAGCTTGGCGATAAACTTCAATAGCTACAGGAAGTTGTTCTGCATTTAAGTTCATCACATCATCAAGATAGCTTTTTAATGCATTTGGTAATTTGCTTTCTGTTCTAAATATGAGTTGATGAATAAGACCAAACTTAGAATCCCAAATTTGTGCTGCAATTGGATCTTCAGGACGAATTAATACTTGCGCTAGATTATTTTTTAAATCAACAGATGTCCTTAACCCAGCGGCATTCATGATAAGATCACCTTGTTCTGCTGTTACATCACCACCATCTGCAACAGTCATTGCGGCAGCAGCCGTTAATAATTGACCTTTTGTTTGATTTCCGACTTCCTGAACTGTTCCTTGTGCAACTCTAGTCTGACGAGCCATTTCAGTATGCAATCCACTGAATGTTTCATCATCAAGGTAAGATTGTTTTAGACCAGCTTTTTCTAATTCTTTTTTATAAACCTCTGGAATATTATCTAAAGATTTGTTTTCAATTGCTATAGCCATATAATTTAAAGCTATAGAAAGTGCTGGTGCAGTAGAATATGGATCTTGAGATGAGAACACATCAGCAAGTTTATTTCTTATAGAAACAAGATCACCGCCTACAAAACCAGCACGAAGTTTTTTTGACATTTCTGGTAAAAACGCCTGCCCAACGCGATCACCATGTTCTGCCATAAAAGCATTTAATTCTTCAATAGAGTTGCCAAGCATAGCCCTTGCCATACCAACAGCACCTTTACGAGACATTTCCTCAATATCAGAAACTTTTTGATAAAAATTATTTACGGCATTTTGCGCTGCCAACTTATCTTGGAAATTTACCTCATCAATAAATAACTGAGTTTGATATTGCTTTGAAGTAATAGCACCTGTTGATTCAACAAACCCGGCAAACTTTCCAGCATTTTGAGTTGTTGTATCTAAATAAGTTTGAAATTGTTTTGCAAACTCTGTTGGGTTGCGTTCTGTTTGAGATGCGATACGTTTTGCATTTTCATTAATATCAATAAGTAAAGCATCTTGATAACGTTTATTTGCAATAGGTTCATAATATTTTTGAGCAACAGGTGATAATGATTTTGGTATTTCAGGGAATGTAAGCTTGCCAGTATTAGGGTCTCTTGCACTTATTGCTGCAAGACCTGCTTCTTCTTGCCCTTTCTGTTTTTCATTATCGTACGCAACCTTGAATGCAACATCAAATAATCGTTGACCAGCTTGTTGCAGCCGCTGCCCTGCTCGAACACCACTAGACCCCATCTGCACAATACCAATGGGGCCAACCTGCGTTTCCTGTCCTTTTAATACTTTTATTTCTGCCATTATTACATGCCTAAATACATTGGATCATAAGTAGTAAAGTTAGCAGCACTTGACGTAGTTGTTCCACCACCACCTGTAGTTGTTGTGGTTGTAGTTGTTGAACTTGGACTGCTATACACTTGAGAGGCTTTATAACCATTTCCCATCAATGTAGACATTTGGCTCATCAAAGCTGCATCTTGTGCGGATTGACTTTCCATCATGGCAAATGCTGCTTGAGCCTGATACCTGCCTCTTGCAAAAAGACTTTGCATTTGAATCGCAGTTAATTGCCTTTGTGTTTTCTTTGCACCAGCTTTTTGTATTGCTTTCAAAGATCGGTCTTGTCCTCTTCTGTTGAATCCAGCTATTGCAGATGAATTGCGAAGAAACTTCGTATATGCTTCAGATCGTGCAGTTGATTGACGTTCAGCATTTAGCTTTACCATTTCTGCATTTTCTTTTGCTTGTCTTGCAATATTTTGCTGTCTGATGCTTTCGGCATCAGCCGCTTGCTGTGCGCCAGTAATATCAATAGCAGTACCAACTGCTAATGCTGCATATGCCCAGAAACTCATGAGAACGCTACCTCTACTACCATACCATTAAGTTGCATATTAAGCGGTGCTATCTGTGAGATAGTCACTGCCGGATCTCTACTATACCCAAGAACACGAAACTCTTTTTTACCTGTAAATGCTTCACGTGGTGTTGATGGATCAAATGTAACATTTCGTATAATCATATTTGTATTATTCACAGATATGCTAAGTGTTTCTTCCAAATCTAAAATTACATTTGTAATCTTTCTTGGCCTTCCTGTTATTGGGCCGCCGGGTGCGTTTGCAAGATCAATAGCATTAGTTGTTAACTCAGGAATAAACTTATAACCTATCTCTGCTTTTACTGATGCCTTAACGGCACTCACATCTACATTGCCACCTGATACAGTAAATGAACCTAGATACTCTGTATCATCAATAACATCTACAACCGCACCATTTGAAAAATGACTAGATACAGCAAACACACCAGCTGATCCATTAAATTCATCTGAAAAATCCATGTTTAAATCTTTATCAAATTGTTCAAGAAAAAATTTATTTGTCCCTGATCCATCATCTCTAACAGTAACAGCAAACAAACTTTCATCCACAGCACACACTGAATGATACCTACCTGTAGTTGTCCAACGCATCCAGCCAGCACGTTTCTCAGATCTAATACTATAAAATGCAGCAATCTCTCCATTATCCATTAAAAAGAAAGCATAAGCACCGGGTCTATCCAGAGAACCTTTCACATTAGTAAGTTGCAAAGGATTAGATATTAAATGAGATGAAAGTATAGAAATCATATTTGTTGTGTATGCACCTTCAGAATCATTAAAAATAAACTCTCTCACAGCAGTGCCAGTTGCTTGCACAAATAATGTTGCACCATCAAGAGATGAAGGACGCACAAAGCTACATCCAAATGGAGTTTGCTCAGATACTTTTGCTATAGATGCTGTAATAGGTTGATCTTGAAAGGCTGGCAAAAAGAACTCACCCTGATTACAAAACACTTGCAGATCACGATTAGAAACAAGATGCCTGATAAAATTAGTCACACCCACTGCAACTTCAATATCAATTGCATCAGCTGTACCACCCTCACCGACATCGAAGTTAAAATATTCATCACTTACAGATGACCATATTCCACTTGGCTGGGAGGGCGTGCCGCCAAACCAAAGTCTATTTTCATGAAATGTAACAGCAGCTGGAAAACCTCGAAGATCACTATAAGATTGCTCAAACCATTCAGTTGTCGCAGCAATACTTGAAATAGTTGGTGTGCCACCACCAGTTGCTGTAGAAGTAGCAGAACCACCAGCTGTATATTCAAAAGTATTTTTGTCTATAACAGAACTTACAGTTCTACTACCATTTATATTACTATTACTTATACCACCAAGAGATCCAGCACCAGCAATAGTAATTGTAACGCCAGATGCAAGGCCATGATTCAAATGTATTACACGAACTTTATCTGAGCCTTCAGTTGTGTTAAGAGAATCAAAATCTAATTTTCTTTCAATAGTGCCTTGAACATTAGCGGTTGCGCTTGTTCCACTTGCAACAGCTGTAATATCAACCTGTGTATCGTTAATCAAAAGACTTACACCAACATGTCCTGATACAAAATATGATGAACTTGCTGTAAGTGTAATTCCATTACCTGATGTCGCAGATGGTGTTATTGTCACACCACTTGCTTGAAAATTATAATATGGTTGTAATTTTTTATTGCCATCAGCATCTGTATCAAATGTAAATGTTCGCACTTCAAATGCTGTTAAGCTTGTCCTTACCAACTCACGAATCATAAAATCATTATGAGCAATAAACATAAAGTCACCTGATTGTGCATAGGTAAACTCTTGTAAATTACTATCTGTAAATGGCAGAGACGCACTTGAGGTGTCTTGTGTTATAGTGGATACCAATGAATTAAAAGATCCGTCGGCATTTACACGAAACATCTCAATTTTGCCTGAACTAAATGCAGCAACATATTTTTCATCACTTGAAAATATAAAAGGCTCAAGACGAATCTTTTGGTCAACAATAGTAAAATCTGTAACAGCAAGCCTTGTTGAATCTGTTGTAGTAACTTTACGATCACCTGTGCCAAAGCCATCTCTTGTAACCGTTACAACAGCTGCTCCCGGGTTTGTTGATGTCAATCCAGTTACAGCATTTAGAGCAGTAAATATGTTATCAGCCGTTACATCATTCGATGTATTTGCTCGAACAAAATGTTTGTTGCCAACAGCTGCGCTTGGTGAAGCACTTCCAGCAGTTTCAAACTCAAGTGTTATTTTTGTGCCATCACTCAATACAAAGGTCAGCTGTGTACCGACAGCTATGTTTGCATAGTCAGAAACCGTTATTGTTGCACTTGGTTGTGAATAACTTTGTGAAAAGTTGTGAACTCTTTTAGAGCCAGGACGATTTATGACACCACCTTCTGCGCGAATAAACACATTCTTAACAGATTGTCCTGATTGATTGTAGATTGCTGAATCCACCCTTGAGGTCAAAGATGGACTTATTTCACCAAAAACAAAGTTGTTAAGCGGTATACGAACTCTCGCCATTAACTTCGCCTTTCAGTAATAAACCTCGATGTCAGTAGCTTGCGTGTTGTTTGTTGCTGACTGTCTAGTGTTTTAGCCTGTTGCAATAACTGTGCGCCTTTACCTTCGAGAACACTTGAAAGTTGCTCATCCCTTGCTATGCCTAAAGCAAATGCAGCTGCTAAAGAAAACTGTAAAGCAACAGTAAAGTATGAAGGAAAGTCCTGCTCTAATGCCCTAAATGTATAATCAGCAACTAATGTATCACTTGATGCTGAATCGCTAAATACTTTATCGCCATACACATTATATTGAACAACAGCATCATTAACTGTAATAGCATGCAACATAAGCAGATCAGCTGGCAGTTGATGTGCGCGATCATACCGCCCTGTAGGGACAGCAGTAAGTAAATTCAATTCTGCTTGATTGGTAGCAAAACGCCAGCGGCTCGAACAAAGAGTTGTTCTTACCATATCTTCATATATTGCATTTGCGACAGTTGCTTCAGTCGTTTGGGCAGTAAACGACGTTATAGGTTCTGCACCAATTAGAACCAATGCTCTTGATGCAATATCAATATCTGAATTAGCTACTGTTGGCATATGATGGTATGGGAGAGGTGTTTCGGATTGACCTCTCCCAAACTCCTTTAGTCGCTATCAGCACTACTAATTGTTGTGCCATCGCCTAAATCTATTGCTGTAGCAGAAACTTCTTTTACTACTGTAATAGATGCATCTTTGTGAGTTGAATTTGAATCAACAAGTATCACA
>VTLG01009649.1_pt1 | contig 23188 bp, 37 predicted proteins | sample 4694571 | NCBI WGS metagenome assembly VTLG01 (sample SAMN12604809, study PRJNA352737) | marine metagenome | biome: ENVO:00000447; feature: ENVO:00000209|ENVO:00000569|ENVO:01000036; material: ENVO:00002151; isolation source: viral sequences binned using virsorter ...
CAAACACTTCAAAACGACTTCCTTGATAATTCGGATCGTCGTCATTAGAATAGAGAGTAGTTTCATAGTACTTTTCTTCGTAATTTGGACCGCTTTGGAGAACATTGTCTATAGCCTCTTGATTAAAAAATGGACGCTTTGAAAGATCACGCACCTGCTCCCTGTTCAACCTGTGCCGTTGTATAATGTAATCGGCATCGTCTATGTTGGTTGCACTGGGGTCAGGATAAAAGTCCCAACAGCTAACTGCTTCAATACGTGGAACAGTACGATCCATTGGACTGTATTGACCGCCTTCCCAATTATGTATTGTTTTGCTAAAGTTGAACGGACCCTTTATAATACCTGTTCCAAGCAGAGAACATTCAAATATTGCGTGTCTAAGAACAGTAACAGCATTTGTATCAAGTAGCTGATCGTGTATACACTTTTCCATATTACGGGCAGCTTCTGCTGCAGGACTGATTTGCGGCTCACCAGCACGAGCAGGACCAGAAGCAAGATTAGCTCCTGCGTACTTTTCTTCTAATCCTCCAAGGTCTGCTGCTTGCGGTCCTTGTTGAGGTTGCTGTTGCATTGGTGTCGCTTGCATAGCTCCTGGTTGAAGCTCTTGCCCATCTCCTTCAAAACCGTACATGTCCTTTTCAGGATTTTCCTGTACAGGTGCTTGAGATAGATGAGCAAACTCGTCAATACCGACAGGCATCGGAGTCGCTTCAACAGATATAGGAAACTTATTATTAGCAAAAAGTATATCTATTATTTGGCCGTAGGCTGCAAGAACTTTAGTTTTGGTAATCTTGATAAAGACCTGACTGCGCTCGTTGTCTCTATATTGCGTTGTTGAGTCATAGATACCACGATAGTTCTTGTATGATTTAAGCCATCGTGTTTCGTCGTTTCTACGTCCTGTCTCTGCGTCTGAGAAGCGAGACTTAACAGTTCCTATTACACTGTTATAGTCTTCACGATCACCATTTAGATCTATAAGTCCTTCTGTCTCGTCCTGTACAACTGTTTCGTTGTCTTCGTCCAGAAAAGATTGGTCAGCCATGTTTAGTACTCTGAGTTAGCCGTTAATACCTTTTTGCTTGTCAGCCGCCATAATCATAGCCGCTTGACCCATATGCTTGTTTCCGCCTTCTGATGGAAAGGATTCTGTAAGTTTACCGTTCTGTGTTCCAGGTGTGAACTCAAGTTTTTCCCGATAAAGTGCAGACTCGTTAGCGTCCGACATTTCTCCATGTTTTTTCATCTGACCCATGATGTAACCAGATTTGTACGCTTGTGGATTACCGTATGGCATAGTGTGTACCCTCCTTTGGGTTTTAGTGGTTAGTTTGGTCTGTTTGCGAAGTATTCTTCGTACCTTTTATAGAAAGGCGATTCTTCGTATTCTTCTTTTCGTTTTGCAAAACCTTCTTCAAGATCTCGTGTGAATTGTTCAACATGTTCTTCTGGTGGTGCGCCAGCCATTAACTCGTATTGTGATGCTTCGTCCATCATTGCAGAACGTCTTTTAGCTCTTTCCATATCTTGTACTTCTCGTTCTACACCTTCTCTAGCTCCATACATATCTAAAGAGATATCTCCACTTCCTGGCAGTGCTTCACCAGTTTCAAGAGAACTTAACAGAACGTCTTCTGGCATATCTTCTGGTGTTCCGCCCATATGCGTTGGCTCTATGGCTACATCTACTGCTGCTTCTGCTAATCTTGGAAGTGCAACACCAGGTACTGCCAATAATGCAAGTGGAAGTGCTTTTTTAGCGACTTTAGCAACTTTATCAAATAATTTAGGGTCTTTTTCGTCTGCCTTATTCAGTCCGTCTAAAAAGTCATTAAGTTTATCATAATTGCCTGTTTTTATTGCTTCGTCTTGTAGCTGTAAAGCTACTGTTTTAGCGTTATCACCTAAGTCTGCAAAAGTTCTTGACTGAAACCGAACAAGTTGTGTTGGCCTTCCTGCTGTATCTATATCACCTTTGGAGAGTAGCTCATCTGTTTGCGTGACTACTGGTGTCGTAGCAGTTTCTGTTGCTCTCTTTAAAGGTTTTCCTGTTGGACTTAACCCTTTTTCTGCTAATTTCTCATCTGCTGCAGCAATTTCTAAAGTTGTATGTCTTGTTGCTAACTTAGTCTCTGCTACTCTTCTTTCTGAGTCAGATATCTTTTCTTTATTTAGCTGATCCCTTAATTCTTTAGAAGATGTAGAATCTTCATCCATGACTTGTATATCTTCAGGAGATGAAGGTTTTGGTGGAGCAGGATCAACCTGAGTAACATTTTCTCTTGTAGGAAGTTCTATGCGATTATTTTTATTGTTCTCAAAAGAACCTGGTTCACTAACATAAGAAGCTATTTTATTTACAGAATCATAATTTAATGCTTTAGCTATTTCAGCTTCCATAACTCTAAAGGGAACAAGCTCATCTACAGACAACCCTGCTGCGTATGCTTGTCCTGTTACTTTTTTCATCCCTTCTATGAGTTCATCAGTACTTTGATGAGAAAGAATTTTACTTATCTCCGCTCCAGTTACAAGCCCTTCTTTTTGGGCTTTACCTAGCAAAATAGATGGAGCTATTTTTCTAAAGTCTGAAGCATTTTTAAAATCTCTTCCTATTATTTCGTAAAATTGACGGAACTTTCCTTCCATGTCGGCAGCTATTAAGTTTTTATTAAAAACTCTTTCTGTTAAATCTGGAAATAAAGCATGTCCTGTTGTTCCGTTTTTGGTATTTGAAGCTATTTGATCCAGTATAAGATTTTTAAGAAAAGGCGTTAATCGTTTTGGACTTAAACTTTTCTTGCCTCTTGTCATACCCTCTGGAGCTATATTTATTACGTCTGGTTGATCAATCCTGAAATATGGAACAATTTCTTCCTTGTACTTTTTTGTGTGATCTAAGAACGCATCAAAACTATCCCATTTTGCAGGATCGTACACCTGAATATCATAAACTTCATGCGCCCCTCTGAAGGGAATTACTGTTCTTAACAAAGCAGAATTTCTTGCAACTTCGTCAGGCATTTCCTTTATTGTATCCATCAACGCCTTTAATGGACCTCTAGGTTCAGGAAATGCTTTAGGTTTTTTTGATCCTCTAGATTGAGTTGATCCTCCTACTGCTCTTAAACTTGTCTGAACCTTTTGTTTTAAACCTTCTCCACCATACAGACTTAAATCATTATCCAGTTGTTCAGAAACAGCAATAAGATATTTTGAGGCTGATGATCCAGGTTTCCGTACCTTTTTTCCAGAAGCTTTATCTAACTGCTTTTTTTCTTGAAGGGCTATTTCCTTGATGTACTCTGGTTTGTTTACATCTGCAAAGGTAGACTCTAAACTTAAACCCTCCTCTGCTAAGAATTTATTATCAAGAAATTTATTCTCTACTGCACGAATATTCCCTCTTAGACCGCTAATACCAGGACTAGGACTAGAAAGATTTTTACCTGCTGCGATCTGTTTAGATCTAAATGGGAAAGTATCGGCTAACTGTTTAGCATGAGGATGATCATCATAAAAAGGATTAACTTTTAAACCAGTATAATTCAGTTTAAGCAGCATTGCTTCTCGAAGTGTGATATTCTGCCCTTTAGCAATAATATCACTTTGTGTAGGTATTATTAAGCGACCATCTGGGCCTTCTTTTAAACCTAAAAGATCTATTATATCATTTAAATAGGATTTATTTAGAACTTCGTCAGCCATTCTTAATAACCAAATACTCTGTCTGCTGGTTCAAAGGTTTGCTTCTTGATCTGATTAAACAGGTTCTGCTGTGGCAGTCCTGTTGGTCTTGTCATGCACATGTACCTCAGTGCATCGTAGGCATGATCTTCTGCCTTGGTATCAACGTCCTCGCTGTTAGTTTTGGACAGTGGTATTGTAGGTAGAGTTCGTATCAGATTGGTACAGGTTGCAAATATCTTTAGTTTTGGTTCTTCTGTCCGTTCATTAACAGCGAGTCGTCTGTGTAATTCTATCTTTCCTGGCAGTCTGTTCTTGTCTGCTGGTATCCATCTTACGCCGTTGCGTATCATAGTTTCTGCTATACTTGGTCCTGTTCCATGCTTTGACCAGCATGATCCGTCAAGAACAGATATCTGCATCAAAGGATCGTCTGCCTCTAAAGCGTTGACTATTTGTGCCAGTGCTTCACCTGTGTAGCCTTTGTCGTAAAACTCTCGATAGATCCATATTGTGCCGTCCCAATCTACTGCGCCCCAAAGAACACAGCTAGGACTACTATAACCATAATCGGCTGCTCGTAAGCGAGGCCAATTGTAAGGAACTTCAAATGGTTCAACAACGTGTATGGCTCGTTCAAATTCAGAGAATGCCGCTCCGTCTGCTACGTCCCAATCACCCTCCAGAAGTCTTCTTCGTTCTACTTCTGGCAGAGAAAGCAGCATTGCTTCGTATTCGCCGCTCTCCATCAGGAAAGGATTGTCTGTTAATCTTGCAGGTATAAACCTGCGCTGGTATAAAGGTTTGTTTGGATGTAACGGATGATTAGGTCCGTAACACAATATCTTCTTTGATTCTATGTCTGTTGCCCAGAACGGTTCATTAGGAACAGCAGGGTCTACAAACATTCGTTTTAACCACCAACCGCCTATACCTCCTGGGTTGGCAGACGCTCTCATGTACGTTTCTATATTCGGATCTGTTGTACGTAAGCGAGAACGAAGATAATCCCAAACATATGGAGTTGGATATTGTCCCAGTTCATCAATACCTATCCATGTAAAACTTTGTCCCTGATATCTTGTTACGTCTGTGTCCTTGTCAACGTAACTAAACAGTGCCGTTGCACCACTGGGAAAGGACCATGTATTCTTTGATTCTCTAAAGATCGATCCTGGAAACGCCTTTGGGTACAGCTTTCTGGATTGATCAACTAATTCTGTCAGTTCTGCCAGGGTACGCCGTAAAAGTAACGCCCTGTGGTTGCCGTTGGCAGCGTAACGTAGCAGGTCAACCAACATTGCGAATGACTTGCCGCCACCTGCAGCACCTCCGTAGAGTACTTCTTTCTCTGGTGCTGCTAAAAAATCTACTTGTGGACCTTTATTGGGCCTGAAGACTACTTCTGTATTGTCTTCAATGGACTCTTTTATTTCTTTTGGGAGTGAGTCTATAAATTCCTGTGTTGTTGCGCCGCCAATTCCCGCAAGCTTTTGACCATCTTTTTGTTTGTTTTGCTTGGTCTGTAGATTTTGAAGCTTCTTTTCTATTGCTTTTTGACGGTCTTTGCTGACTTTTAGTTCTTTGCGTACCAGCCGCTTCTTTTTTTCACTGCGCGATATGTGATAGTTGCCTTTTTCTCCAGGCTTTAGCTTTGGTCGTGCCACTTTATGTTAAATTAGCTTTAGGTTTTTTTGAAGGATTAGCGTATTTCTTTGGTCCAACCCTGGCTTTTTGGTACAATTTCTTTTTGAACTTTGGTTGTTTATCTTGCTCCTTTCTCCAGTAAAATTCTCTTTGTTTCTGTTGTAGAAACTCGTGCAACATCCAATCCCTTGCTTGATCTTCTGGACTTCTATTATCTGCCATGTCACTTTGTCTTTTTCTTATTTACTTGTGTAACACCATAACTTGCTGCTGCTGCTCCTACCGCTATGTCTGCTGGACCTATGGGAACAGGAGGAAGTTCCCTTTTAGGTCTATCTCTTTTACCTCTAGGATTCTTATATTTTGTATTTTTTGCACTCTTTTTAGTTGATTTTAAGATATCCCACCCTACCTTTAATGTTGACGGGACTCTCGACATAGCAACTTTTTCACCACTCATCTTCGCTTTACGAGGTTGCTGATACTTTTTAGAATTTCCGTATTGTTTAGTCATGTCAGTAATCCATCATCTTTGTTTTACGTACACCGCCACCATGTGCGTACTTCTTCTTTTTTACAGAACCGCCATGCGAGAAAGCAGGAATAGATTCTAAAAGAGTTATTGCAAAATCTACATAGGGATTAGCAAGAGGTTTCAGTGCCTTTCCAGTTCCCGACTTTATTTTAGATGTTAATTTCTTTTTCTTCTTCTTTGCCATCTTAATAGTCTACTAATTTTGTTTTACGTACACCGCCGCCTCGTGCGTACTCCTTGTTGTACCTTTCTCCTCTTTCTGTCATAAAAGATCTAGATCTTGCTCCTCGTAAACCATAGTTTTCTATTAAATCACGATCTTTATCAGATTGACTTATTGTTCTATCTTTATCATCCAGATACTTATCTAATAGTTTATTTAATTTGTCATCGTGAGTGTTATCCCAATCAGGACTTTCTTTAATATCTTTTTTATCTTTTCTATATTTAGCTAGCAGGGATGCTTGTGATTTCTTTTTCCTTTTCTTTATTTTCCCTGGTCCTTCAAATATACCACCTGTATAAATTCTTTTTGTTAAAGTTTTTTTCCTAGCCTTTCTAGCTCTTTCTCTTTTCTTCTTCTCTTTCGCAAATCTTTTTTTATTCGCTTCGTATGCTTCCTCGTCCTCTTTCGCTATCTCTTCTGCTCTAGTCTTAGCCATCACGCTGTCTCCTGATCTATAACAATCTCTTTTGGTTTATCCTTGGAGGGCAGCATTACAATGCCATGCATGATCTGGCCTTCCATCTCTATTTGTTGTTTCTTGCCCAAGCCCACTCTGTCCAGCACTGATTCTGCTGTCTTGAGCCGCATGTCCATCTGGTTAAGCGGTACAGTTCCGTCTGCGTCAAGACCTTCAACAATACGATTTGCTGCCTTGACAGAGTTTGTTGCCAGCATATTACGTGTACGCTCTATAATTTCGTCACGTAACGAGCGTGTCAGCCACGACCTGGACTGTTCACTGTATCCTGCAGCAAGCACAGCGTTCTTAACATGACCACCGTTGTGCAGTAGCTCATCCAGGAACTTATTTTGCTTTTCTGTTAGTTTCCGTTTCTGTGCGCTTGGCAAGCTCATTCATATCTCTTCGTACTTGATCTGCCTTTAATCGGGACTGTTTCTCAAATTTAAATTCTTTTGGTGTTATAGGTATAGCTTTATGCAGCAGTTCTTCGATCATGTCCCAGACGCAGAAACGAACTCTCCCTGTTCGCTTTTTGATTGTTCAGTTAACTCTTTAGAGTTGTTTTGTCTAATCAGATCTATTAAGGCTTCTTGTGTTATATTATTTTGTATGCTCATAATAGATATATTGCAGTGTGTCGTCTTTAGAGCATCAGACATATGGTCCAGCTTACATGCTATGGGTCTGTCTTCGTAGATGCTGCATTGGTCGTCATCCTGTAAATATTGACAACGATCTATGCTTTTCGTTACAGGATTGTATCGTTTGCAGCACATGCCGCACTGTATACATTCCCAGGGATTTGGTATAACAAGATCTTTCATAAAAGGTAAAGCTGCGTAGATAGTGCTGGAAAGTACACCCTGTAACCTAGGAAGTTGCGTCTTATGAACTGCGCCGCTTTACACAAAGGATGTAACAATGGTGCAGCACTATCTACGCAAACCAGATCTCGTTATCCTGTTCCTTCTTTTTTTTGTTATATTATAAGGCTAGAATGTTCGCCCCATACCTCACTTAAAGTTTCTGTTGTAAATGGTTGAGTATGAACTACTATATTGCTAGTCTTATATATACCATTATAACGCTGTATACGGGTTTGTCAAGAAAAAAATAACATTATAGTGCATTTTTTACTTGACAGATCGGTATAGAGTGTTATAATAGGAGGTACTCCGTTGGCAAGAGTACAATATAACCATACCCCCTCTCTATCTATATAGTACTATATAGTTCTTTGTCAGTTTATAAGACTACAGTGTGGTTTGTCAGGAAATGGAACACTAAAAGCTTCAAAAAAATAAAAAATAGGGCGGCTCTGTATTAAGATATACCTAGGGGGTGGGGTGGCCCATGTGCGGGTGTGTCCCGTTTTTCCGCACAAATCCTCGCCGATATTGACGATATAGTCTGTATAAGGGAAAACCTAGACCTTATCACTATTTTACTGATTAGATATAAATAGTTCTTCGCGTATCACATACGCATGAATAGTTTAGTTGACAATTTAAAATTGATATGTCGATGGCGGGACGGCGTGTCCTTTTAGACTAACCAGATAATGCAGTTATGCCACTGGTCCAATGGTTTATGATGTTATTTGTCGAGAATTGCTTAGAACAAAAAAGAAGCCCGCTAAAACGATATAGCGGGCCTAAGTTTACAGGGAGGAACTAACTGCTAGAACATTACCGATATAATTATTGAGCCAGCTATAATGCCAGCCAGAATATATGCAAATGCGTGGTCTTTCTTGTTTTCAACCATGTTATGCACTCCTTCGAATAATCTTAGTGTCATCACTGTACTTGTCAACGTCATACCGACAACGTGCCACAGATACTATTAACTTGTCAATGTTTTCTGGATCATCATCAATACCCAACTGCTCACAGATATTCTGCCAAGTACTGATATGCTTGGTTGATCCAAAGCACTCGAACCAATGCCGATAGATTGTCAGGAAACGCATGGTACATTCTCCTCGTTGTCGGTCATTAAACGAATGCGTGCAACCATAACGTCAGTATTACACGCATCACAACAACGAGCGTCATCGTGGCTACCTAATGGCCAAGCGTTATGACCTTTTGACCAGTAGACTTGTCCAAGTGCGTCTCGATGCGGTTCTATTGAACCTTTGCAGATATCACAGTTTATCATGGTTACACCTCCTCGAAGTTTTTCACTAATTCTGGATTGATGGTTACAACGGGAATATCAACGTAGCCAGACTGAACAACGTCAACGACACGCTCAACGACTCTACTATCTTGCAAAGCACCAAGCATGCCTTTGTTCTCGCTGTAATCCTTGATCATAACTTCGTTGTCAGCCAACTCTACATCATTAACGTTAACAGTCGCGTAAGCAACTGGCGAACTGTCTACATCGTCGATAAGCAATATTGCTTTGTTACCGTTAGCATAGCGACCAAGTTGCATCTCGCAACGATGACCGCCAAAGAAGATGGTTGGATTATACATGCTAGGCGACCAAATTAATTCGTTCGCCTTTTTTACCGTTCAGGCTACGAATTATTTCCTTACCATCATTTGTGTAAATGCTCACTTCGGTTTTAACACCTTCCAGATCCACAGTTATCAGATTGTGAACGTTGAAATTGCCATGCTTTCGCGTTACCAGGCTAACCTCAACAACGCGATGTATATTTAATGTATTCATTATAAAACTCCACTGTTTTAAGTTAAAAGAGACGGCTCTTTCTGAACCGCCTCTATTTTTTACCCTACAATCATTAATAAAACAACAACAATCGCAATAAATACGCCAATGCGATATAGGCCCATCATCGCTTCATACATTAAGCAACTCTTTTGCTTTGTTGTAAGCTATGGTTTTCGTGTCGCGTCCACTATCGCCATAGAATGCTTTGTTTAATCTGTTATCTGCACCATGATCGCGTACAGGCTTATGGTCGCTCATATATGTTACAGTATTGAACGCGCCCCACAGCGTGCCATTAGCACTTGGCAGATCCCAACCAGCATTGACCGCCGCCGTTGGCTCGTTGGCAAGATCCCGATCACCGCCACTAATGTCTTCGATAGACTTGCCAGCTACTAATGCTTCGACTTGCTCTTTTAGTTTGGCAATGGTGGCATCTTTCGTTTCTCTCTTCTTGTCAGCATTGCTACTAAATTCTTGACCACGAAAATAAGCCATTGCTTTTCGTACTGCTTCAGACTGCACGACTTTTCCACTGTCTTCTATTTTCTCTTTACCGCCAAAAACAGTTTTAAAGAAGTCTATTTCTTCTTCGCCTTTTAATGCACGTTTGGCGCAAGCTTTTGCAAACTCTTCCAACTCTCCAAAGTTTTTGCTGGATACGCCAAGCGCAACCTTGAGCGCGTCTGGATCAAATACGGCGCGATGGTTATGTGTTATGATCTCGTCGGCACCAGCTAGAGCGAAGCGCATTGTATTGGCACACACAACACGAACTGGCGTGTTCAATGCACTGTTAGCATGCTTTCCAGTATGGCTAATAGTGAACAACAAATTATTGACAACTTCGTCTTGTTGCTGGTCGCCAAGATAAAAACCTTCTTTTGTCGATGCCATGCACCAGACTTTTTGACCACCGAATAGCGAGCCAGCGGTATGCAGATACATTGAACCATTGTTGATGAACTCGTCAAAGAACTCGAACAACTCAACATTCTGAACAGGCTTATAATCGCCAGCAACGTACTCTCCTAAGATTTTACCGTCTGAGGTGCGTTCTATGAAATTACTGTTTTCGATAGGTTCGCCAGCATGGTGTTGATGGTCTGGCGGGTAATGGTTTGACGTTAACGCCACTTCCCAATCGCAACCCGCTGCTGTCATCATCTCAGTTGGTGACATTTCATTATTAACTGGTTGACCTAAACCATGCCAAGGCGTGGCACCTGCAAACGCCATAGTTTCTACTTCGTGTGACATAATAATTTTCCTTTCATATGTCGGTTAATGTGATTTTCTTTTACACTGGTTTGCTTCGATTGCAAACTATTTTTTTCTACAACAAACTACAACAAACTATACCTTGGCTGGTTTGTCCTGTTTTGACCTAGTTTGGTACAATTTGGTACAAAACCGCACATTGCCATTTTCTGCTAATTTAGTATTTTAACAATCCCCAATCAACGGCGGGTGAAAGGAGGATTTATGGAAAAGTATTCTAAAATATTTATGGCCGACATTGTCGCCAATAATACTAATGGCAACGAAAAACGGCCAACATATAAAAGCAATGTAACGTTACCAGATATCATGGCTGGTGAATATAACATTGCTATATGGCAACATGCGGGATACCTCACATTGACAATAGAGCAATGTCTGGTTGATGCCGAAGGCGTTGCTAAAATTTTAGAAGTTAACAACACCTATCTTATCCAAGATAGTGAAGCCGATTTGCCGCCACTGCATATCTTTACCGAATGCAGTAAAGAGCAGTTGGTCAAATTGTTAACGACAGAAAGAGACTACAAAATTAATTAAGTAGTCTTGCACTTTCCCCACCGTTGTTACATTGCAACGCAACGGTGGGGTCTTTTTTAACAACACAACACTGCAATAATTAGAACTAAACATTGCAGGACCAACGGCCTAAGCTTGTACCCTCAAACTTGCGCCGAAGATTTGAACGGCGGCGGCGTTGGGCTGATCTTTTTTTACGGCGCAGTCGGCGGCGTAATTCTTTACTGGCGATGATTTGTTTATGGCTGACAATTTCTTTCATGCTGACAATTTACCCCTCGATAAGTTTAAGGCTGACAATTTTGTCAGGTGGATAGTCAAGATGTAACGCTGTCATGCTACTGTATAACTTTACATCTTCGTATGTTACCACCTGACAACTTCCTTCACAATCTGGGCAGGGCATATCATGTACTGGCATATATTCGATACCTAGAACACCCGCACCGTCACAGGTTAAACAGTTTGTTGTAATCATCCACTTAGCTGTCATGTAAACGCTATTGCAACCCCATCATTCTCTTTAAAACAATGGCGACCAAACCTTGTTCTGCAATATTTTACAGCCGCCGCCTTATCTTTCAATATTACAACTGGTATCCACATTTTATACCAATGCTTTGCAAGACTATCGTTTTCTACCCACTTATGATCTTCCGCTGTAAGATTGGAATAAAACTTCTCATGCCTATCAGTATAACCAAGTGCAACGTAAGGCCACTTCTGTTCCCATATAACATACTTACTATCATATGTTCGCTTTTGAATATCAATTTGTATCTTGTCCATGTTACCCCGCTACCAGAATAATTATAAAAACACCTAATGCCAAAACACTAAGTCCGATAAACAACTTGACAAATTCAATCAAAGGCATTTTGACTGTATCCCGTAGCTGACAAAATGGCGGATTTTACTGCAGGTAGCATAGGGACTTCTCGTAGCAATGTTCTGACAATTTGATGAATAACTACTTCTGCCGCATCATCTTGTCCTTTGTATTTCCAAGTTGCCGCTCCTACGTCATTTAGCACATTAATAACGTCACTTAAACTTATGTTCTCATCTTGTAAATTAACCACGATTCTTAACTCCTTCTATTATAACATTACACCCGCTGTTCTTACTGTAACACAACATACAATCCCTACACTTTTGACCTGTGCAGTTTTGTTGGCTTGTAAGATTGTCAGGCGATACATTGTTAAACACCTTATGAAAATGCTTCGGTGGTTTTGTTATGACCTTGTCAATTCTTGGATTGGAATACACCAGTATAAGATTAGGCGGCAATGGGTTTGTAAAAAATGTAAATGTTGCAACATACTTTGCCACCATACCTTTTCGTTTAGTCCACAACGCGAAAGTACAATCTGGATTCTTTCGTGCTATGTTTACCAGATTCTTAAGATGCTTCATGTTAATAAGTTCGCCATGATGTTGAAAACGGAATACATCATCTTTAATAACTGGTAAATCCTTATAAGATAAGACAGTTTTAGACAATGCTTCAGTGTTACGTTGTAAGGCTTCAGCTACATTCTTTCTAAAACCTTGCAACATTGCCCAACTATAACACTTGGTGCAAATTATCTTGTCATCCTGCACGTTGTTCATCTTGTAACAGAATGTATTATTTAAAGTATTAGTGCCGATTGCCTTAATACCTTGCAACTTACCGTCAGGTTTACTAACGTGTAACATGGCGGGGCTTCTTTATTTGTTGTCTGGAGGGTCCAAGGTTCTTGGCGGCTTTAAGAGTGCGCCAATATGTTTTGGAATACTGATCATAGTAAATGGTTGATTTACCATTTTTCACATAGTTTATGATTCTCATTTTTGGTTGACAGAATAAATCTAGATATTCAGCTAATTGATCCATGAAATTCTCCTTTCAAAAAACCAATCTGCCACAAACAAAAAGCACTGTCAAATATTTTTATTGCAGTCTTACGTTCCAATATTACATTTTTCACACATGGCTTCTACCATGTCAACAATACCAGCGTGACACCAAACACACAACGTAAATGGAATAATGCCGATGTATCCCTGAATACCACCTTCGTTCTCAAGGTCTGCTTCACCCTGACAAATGTTACAGGCTGACAATTTCTTTTTAGCTGACAATATTACTTCCATTATTTAAAGGCTGACAATTTCTTTGCTGACAATTTCATTGATAGCTTTCAAGCTGACATTTTTGTTTCTGACAATTCCAGCCAACTCTGCAATCCTCTTGTGTGCTATTGTAAGAGACTCTTGTAAGTCTCTGACATTTTTCTCCAGTATTACAACCTCATGTTGCCAAGTCATAGCTTCTCTACCTCCTCCTTTAAATCTTCCAATTGCGCTAAAATTCTCTTTAAAGAGGCAACAATAATACGTATCTCTTTCTTCATGGCAGGTTTTGTTCCTGTAACGTAAGGCTCGTAGTCCATCAATGCACCATCTCACTTTCATCTTGAATATTTAGATTGTCGTCGTCTTCTTTCTCTAATTCGTCTATATGTTGGTGGATATGTGCTAACAAAAATTCATTCACCGCACCAATAACAAATTGTGTAGCGTGAAGACCGCTAAACCTATCTTCTATTAAATGTATTATTGCGTGAATAGCACCTTCTAATACAAATAATTTATGTTTGTCGTCCTGTTCTTTTAAAAGCTTATCAAGTTCTATTGTTACTTTTGCTAAACTTTCACCTACTATCTCGTGTGCCTTGTTTTCTTCTTCTTCAATCATAACAATCCCTTTCATTAATGCATTGTTATCTTCTTTAATTCATTTTCAACTCTTTCGCTCAACTCTGGAATAGAACGAATTGCTTCTAACATAACTTTATGTACTGCTTCTATCGTAAGAACGGAAGTGTACATTTCTATACATGTCTTCAACATAACGCCACAGCACATGAAAAGCGAACTAGGATTGTCGCCTTTCACGTACTCTGACATAAGATCATAGACTTTCTTTTGAAACTCGTCTATGTCTTTCTTATCCAAGTCAGGCGGTTTCTTCATGCCGCTAGGTCTATCTCCATACCACGACATTTAACCCATTGCAAGGTTTCAATGTTGATATTGCGATATTGCCCTGTAGCGGGTTCCCAACCAACAATGTACTTATTTATGCTGGCTGATTGCTCACCACCTTTAGAATATTTGTTGACATTAAGACGACAAGTCATCACTCTGTCAAGTCCATTCTTTTTAACAAACTTGACGGTGAAGAAACGGTTACCGACAAACTTCTCAAAGAGCTTTCTAAAATTGTGTGAATGAAATCCCATATTTTTCCTTTCAAAATTAATTGTTGACAACTTGAATTTCAGCCACTATAAAGAGTAACGAGTTGCATGTCAAGAGAATAATAAGATGGGTTACAAAAGGCGACAAAAAGACCTAGAAAGAAGGGCTAGGAACAAAAATCCCTTTGCAAAAAGTTTATCTAATGCTAAGTATAGACAAAGAGTAATTCAGAATAAAAAATTGAAGTTAAATAAAAAAAAATTTCAACCAAGTATTGACGACGAAAGGAACGCTGATGATTAGTTTGGATACGAAGTTTACAATGCTACTGAGAGAACTGATACAACATGAGGTTGATGTAATAACTGAAGGTGATTGGTTCCAAGAGAAGGTTGATGAGGCTGTTGAAATTAAGTTGAAGGAAAGGAACGCTGATGGATAATTTATTAGTATTCAATGATAGTCACAAGAGCGATGGCTTCGAGCAAGCCATTGATCTTGTCAATAAACTTTTAGAAAAACATGAAGTAAGAATTAAAACACAATTTATTGAAGATTTTGTGGGTAATGATGGAGAGTTTGCGTGGTACGTCAGTGTCGTGCCAGATGATCTGCCTGTGTCTAGGAGGGAGGGTTAAAGACAGAGAATGAAGACAACATTATTAAACACAACACTTCTTAGCTCTGTACTCTTCTTTGCTTTCACTAAAGACGCACTGTCTGCAGAAAGAGTTGCAAAGATTATTGACATTAATGGTACTGTACAAATTTTAAAGTACGGAAGAACATTACCAACTAAGAACAATATATGGTTGTACGAGAAAGATGTAGTTGTAACAAAAGCTGATTCCTCTGTAGAGTTACAACTAGTTGACGGTTCTCTTATAAACCTAGGAGAACTGGCAAGAATAAGTGTTCTTGACTTGGTGTACGACCCTCTAAAGAAAGACGGCTACATAGACTTAAAGATAGTAAAGGGAGCTTTCAGACTGATAAGTGGTTCCATTGCTAAGTTGGGTCCAGATCTTATGCAGTTAAAGATACCATCAGCGACAATAGGTATTAGAGGAACCAACATTGTAGGAAAGATTGACAAAATAGGTAAGAAGAGTTTTGTAATACTGGTTCCTGATCCAGACGGCAGAATAGGCGAACTGGTTGTCAAGAACACTGTAGGAATAGTTGTCTTGCGTAAACCTAACGATGGTGTTACAATGATATATCCTGACAAAAAGTTGGCTAAGAAAAAGTACACTGAGAAGTTTATACGAGATCTGGTCAGGCAGGTGCCAAAGCTTAGACATAAGTTGCATAGAAAACAGTTTGATTCTTTATTTTGGTTTAATGACAAATGACAACTTATATTCTTGATATTGAAACTGACACACTAAATCCTTCCATTATATGGTGTGTCGTTATGAGAGAATTACATGGTAACGGTTTTACATTGGCAACAAAGCCAGAAGACCTTCCAGTATTCTTTGAAGAAGATCGTTTTGTAACGCACAACGGTGTAGACTTTGACATTCCTGTTCTTAACAGGTTGTGGAAAACGGACATACAGGTAAAACAAATATATGACACTCTTGTTATGTCTCGTCTTTTCAATCCTAAAAGAAAAGGCGGTCACTCCTTAGAATCCTGGGGAGAAAGATTTTCTTTTGCAAAGGTGAGCATTGACAGCTTTGACAAATTTACAGAAGAGATAGTTAAACGTTGTAAGCGTGACGTAGAAATAACAGAAAAATTATTTATCTATTTGAAAAAGGAAGGCTGTGACTTTTCTTCCAAGTCAGTTAGGCTGGAACACAAGATTGCAGACATCATAAGCAAGCAAAGCAGTCATGGTTTTTATCTGGACAGAGGAAAGGCTGAAGATCTTTTAGCTGAAACATACGAGAAGGCTAAAAGAATAGAGATGGAACTAAAGACTGAGTTTAAACCAAAACCAAAGATTGTAAAAGAAGTAGTGCCTAAGATAAAGAAAGACGGCTCAATGTCCACCGTTGGTTTAAACGCTATTGACAATCCTCTTGAAACAGTATGTGGACCATTTACTTCATTTAAGTTTGAACCTTTCAATCTTGCCAGCCCGAAGCAGATCATTGAAAGACTAGACGCTTGCGGTTGGAACCCTGTAGTGTTTACGCCTAAAGGTTCACCAAAAATATGTGAAGAAAATCTTGATACGATATCTGACAATGCTCCATCTTCAGCCAAGAAACTGGCAGAGTGGAAGATGCTGGAGTCACGCTGGAAGACCGTAGAAAGCTGGCTGGACGCATGTCATGCTGACAACAAGGTACATGGCAGAGTATTCACGATGGGGGCTGTGACAGGCCGTATGACGCACTCAGACCCCAATATGGCTAACGTTGTATCGGCTGACAAACCTTACGGCAAAGAGTGTAGAGAATGCTTTACCGTTTCCGACACTGACAATTACAGACTTGTTGGAATGGACGCTAAAGGTCTTGAGCTTAGAATGTTAGCACATTACATGAATGATCCTGAGTACATTAACATTGTGTTGCATGGTGATCCTCACACTGCTAATCAGAAAGCTGCAGGTCTTGAAACAAGGGCGCAAAGTAAGACTTTTATTTATGCCTTTCTTTATGGGGCTGGCGCAGAAAAACTGGGCAACGTAGTAGGAGGCACTGTACGAGATGGTTCAAGATTAAAAAGTCAGTTTCTTTACAACATGCCATCTTTGTCTAAGCTTATAACCAAAGTACAGAAGTTATCTACAAAGAAGCCGCATGTAGAAGATGATGAGTATGTTGGTGTTATTGAGGGTTTAGATGGACGGCAAATTCTAATAAGATACCACCATGCGGCTCTTAATACGCTGTTGCAGGGTGCAGGAGCTATCGTGTGCAAGCAATGGAGTATTTGTATGGATCGTTATATAAAAAAGAATAAGCTTGACGCACATCTGGTTAATACTATACATGATGAACTGCAGTACGAGGTGCATGTTAAAGACGTTGACGAAATGATTGAAGCTGCTGACAAGATGATGCAGAAAGCTGGTAAGATTCTTAATGTAAGATTAACACTTAACGCAGACGCGAAAGTAGGTAGAACATGGGCAGAGACGCATTAAATCAAACTATAGCAAGAGACATGAAAAGAGGCAGAAGATCAGAGGTATGCTTTAAAGGTCTTGCAGAACGTAGAGGATATACTGTTATTGAAACAAGCTCGTCTTCCAACATACATGACCATATAGATTTTATTTTGTCCAGAGAAGACACACCTGACAAAATAACAGTTGACGTTAAAGCTCGTAAGAAAACTTCTAGACGGTCTGACAACTACGATGACGAGAATGTATGGGTTGAGTTTAACAACGTAAGAGGGAAACCAGGATGGCTCTACGGAAAGGCTAACAAGATTGCCTTTGAAAGAGCGCATGACTTTGTGTTGGTAGATCGAGAAAGTCTGAAAGACTATTGTGAGGCAACAGTATCTCCTGCACTTGTTGACTCTCCTTTTGATGCTGTCTATAAATCTTTTCAACGTAATGGCAGAAAGGACGTTATCAGTCGAGTACCAATGAAGGACATCCTACATCCATATTCTTTTACAATAGATGTAGAAATATGGAAAAAAGAGGTTGACAAGGCTGCGTAAGGGTCTATAATAGAGATATTGTGTAACATAGATGAAGGAGTAAATTCTATGATAGTACGTGGAACAGCGCAGTGGGCGCATGTATTTGAACCAAATGAATTAAGTGGAAAATACCAGGTTGACATTTGTAATCTTGACAAAAAAACTGTTAAGCAGTTACAATCTGTAGGTATTTCTGTTAAGTCAGGTGACGGTGAAAAGGCAGAAAAAGGACAGTATATTACAGCAAAGTCTGGTAAGTACGCACCTAGAGTTCTTGATAGACGAGGCCATGTTATGGATGGCTCAACACTTATTGGTAACGGTTCTAAAGTTAAAGCTTCTATTCGTCCTTATGAGTGGAACTTTAAAGGTAACGCTGGAGTAGGTGCAGGTCTTAATGGCCTTATGATTACGTCTCTGATTGAGTACGGCGGCTTAGACGAGCTTGAACCAGAAGACGATGATGATGATGAACTTCTAGACGGGGAGGATGACGAAGAACTTTAGGTAGGTAGAGTTCACGTTCCGATGGTAGGTCTGGGGCAGTCAATAGGGGCTGTCTGTATCAAGGCGAGGGAAGGGGCTGTTGGTACACAATTTTTTGAAAGACAACAACAATGAAAAAAAGTATTTACACGCTCGTACCAGATATTCACAAGCTTCTTGCTGACGGCAAAGAAGGTATTGGTGAAAGGAACTTACAAGAGTTCTTTCAAGCTTTGCGTGAAGACATAAGAGAGTTCCTGTCTCCAGAAGAACGAAGCAATGCAGGCCGTATACGCATGTCTTCTATTGGAAAACATAATCGTAAACTGTGGTACGAGTTTAACGACAAAAGAAAAAGAACAATATTGTCACAAGATAAGCTCAAGTTTTTCTTTGGTAACATTGTTGAGTCTTTTCTTTTATTCTTGGCACAAGAAGCTGGTCATAAAGTGACAGACCGTCAGAAAGAAGTAGTCCTGGAAGGTATTAAAGGACACATAGATGCCAAGATTGACGGCGTTGTAGTAGACGTTAAATCTGCTTCTAACTTTGGTTTTAAAAAATTTAAAGAACGCAAACTGCATCTTGATGATCCTTTCGGATATGTTGGTCAGCTAAGTGGCTACGTTCAAGCAGAAGGAGGAGACTCAGGATGTTTTTTGGCGTTTAACAAAAACAATGCTGATATGGTTTTAGTGGAACTTGACCTAGAAATGATAGACGCTAAAAAGAGAATAGTGGAATTAAAAAAGCTGTTAAAAAGCAAGACAGTACCTGAAAAGTGCTACCCAGATCAGTCAGAAGGTAAACAGGGTAACAGGATTCTTAACAAAAATTGCACTTTCTGCGATTATAAATATGAATGTTGGGAAGACGCTAATAATGGAGAGGGTCTAAGAGTGTTTAAGTACTACAACGGTCCTGTCTATTTTACGCACGTAGAGAAAGAGCCAAGAGTAGAAGAAGAAATTATATAATGAAGCTATATAGAGCAAAAAAAGGAGTAAAACAATGGTGTTTACTAATAAACCTGGTAAAGAAGAATATTTAACATTTGAAAGTTCAGAAATAGTAGAGAAGTGCTTGAAAAAATACAACCTTGATTATAAACTTTGTGAAAAAAACGGAACTGTATACATCACTAACCCCTCTAATAAAAATTCAACTTTTCACTATCACTACGCAGTAGGAGCATGGAGAGTACACAATAAGAGTACAAGACGTTTCTCAGGTAAGGGACCAAGAGGAACTAGGTATACTGTGAAAGATATCGAAACGCTCATAAATAAGCATATTATTAAGAGAACTGAAAAAGTGCCTGACCTCTGCGAAAAGAGTGTGAGTTTGAAAGAAATAAAGGACGTTAAGAAAGAAATAAAACTACAGCCAAAAAAACAAAAACGCTCTTTTTCCGAAAGGTTAAAAATTTTGTTTGCTGGTTAGAACAGGAATGTAATGGTCAGACGAAGGGAAAGAAATTCAACATGGTACATCAAGTGGGCGGCATCGATAATACTGTTGCTTGCTATGATATTAACCAGCCAGAATATTTTTCCCTATAACCTATATCTCCATGTTCTTGGAACTTGTGGATGGTTGTACGTTTCTATTGTGTGGAATGATCGTGCGTTGATCGTTGTTAACAGCGTAGCCTTGTCAATATTTATTAACGGAATAGTTACAACGATGGTGAAATGAAATGGGAAGCTATAGAGAATTACATAAACCTTGTCCACATTGCAGTAGCAGTGATGCCCTGGTTGTTAATGAAGACGGCAGTACGAAGTGTTTTTCTTGTAAACGCTTTACGCCTTCAAATGAGCTAGAGTTAATGGAAGAGCAACCGACACGTAACAAAGAGAGGCATACTTCGTTGCAGACAGGGTACTACAAAGCCATACCTGACAGAGGAATTACCAAGGAAACATGTGAAGCTTACGGCGTTACCATAAAAAACGATGTGCATCTCTATCCTTTCCATAATCAGTACGGAGAACTTATTGCTCAGAAAGCAAGGGGCAAGGACATAAAAGGTGAGAAAATATTCTCCTGTAGAGGCAACTGGAACGATATTACTCTCTTTGGACAGGCTAACTTTCGTAAGGGCGGCAAGTACATCACTTTGTGTGAAGGTGAGTTAGACGCATTGTCAATATACCAGATGACAGGATCTAAATGGCCTGTTGTTTCAATATGTAATGGTGCTTCCAGTGTCGAAAAAGATTTAGAAAATTCTTTTGAATTTTTGATGAGTTATGAAAAAGTTTTTATTTGTTTTGATAACGACCAGCCTGGAAAAGCAGCATCTAAAAAAGCTGCAGAGTTGTTGTCTTCTAAAGCTCGTGTTGTTAATCTAAAACTTAAAGACGCTAATGAGTATCTCGTTGCAGGTAAACAACAGGAGTTTGAAGATACCTGGTGGAACTCAAAAGAGTACACTCCTGAAGGAATAGTTGCAGGAACAGATCTATGGGACATTCTAAAAGAACCAGACGCTAAAGCTACAGTAGACTATCCGTACAAAGGTATTAATCTTCTGACTTACGGTATTCGTATGGGAGAGTTGATAACTGTAACTGGCGGTACAGGAATGGGCAAGTCCAGTTTTCTACGCGAGGTTATAAAACATATCTTCGACAATACAGAAGACAATATTGGTTTGTTGTTCATGGAAGAGAATAAAAAGAGGACAGCAAAAGGAATAATGAGCCTCGATCTGTCAACGCCTTTACATCTTCCTGATTCCAAATACTCAGAAGAAGATGCAGAGTACGAAGAGTCGTACAAGAGAACTGTTGGATCTGGTCGTTATTTCTTTTTTGACCATTTTGGCTCTAACTCAATAGAAGAGATACTTTCTCGTATCAGGTATTTTGTAAAAGTCAAAAAATGTAAATATATTATACTGGACCATATCAGTATTATTGTAAGCTCTCAGCAACATGCCACTGACGAGCGTAGAACACTAGACGAATGTATGACCAAGCTGAGAATGCTGGTGCAGGAACTCGACTTTTGTTTGTTACTTGTTTCTCACCTTAGTAGACCTTCAGAACAGAAGGGATCTCACGAGGAAGGACTAAATACGTCTCTGCGACACCTCAGAGGATCACAAAGCATAGCTCAACTGTCTGACATAGTGCTTGGTCTTGAACGTAATGGTCAGGCAGACGACATAAAGGAACGCAACACAACTCGTGTGCGTGTTATGAAGAACAGGTTTTCAGGTCTTACAGGCTTGTGTGCTAGTCTTCTTTATGATAAGAATACAGGCCGAATCTTAGAAAAAGAATTAAGCCTGGAACTAGAAAATGATGAGGATGATGACGATTGCCTTTAATTTCAATGTTCTTTGTTTCCGATAATGATATTCTGGACAACCAGAACTGCATCTTCATATATGCAGACAACCGTAAGCAGTCTGGTGATCCTGCTGTTAACAACAAATTCAGAAACATGGATAACGCTTATCCAATTATACTGAAAAAGTACGGTGGGAGCGAGTCTGCTTCTTACTGGAAGGACGAAGATTTTGAAGTATTTAGAAACGAGTTTACAAAAGCGTTGGATAACATTAATAGTTATTTGCGCCGTAATGCTACTGGGATATTGTGTCGTGAGTCCATAGATCACGATATATTTTCGGCTGCAACCATAAGGGATCACTCTGTTCGTATACATGATTACATGCGTCCCAGATTACACGCATTTTATCTAAATTTTACACCTAAACGACTAAGGATATAATATTATGCTTTTTACAGCGTTATCTCTTGTGGTTCAGCTTTTTATTGCTGAAAACAAAGACTTTTTAATTAAATCAGTAGATCAGATGCAGGACGGTTTGTCATGGCATTATGTTGGTCCTTCTAGTCTAGATCCTACTGCTGAATCTATGGCTTTGCAATGTGTAGATGCTAACGGAAAAATATGTGGCGAGAAATATATTTTGTTTAAACTAAAGAAAGACGAACATGACTGATAAAAGATACAGATCAAGATTTGAAATGGATTTTGCTACATTTCTTGAGATGAATAACGTAAAGTACGATTATGAGTCTCAGAAAATAAAGTACACTCCTAAGACAAGAACGTACACACCCGATTTTCATCTGTTAGATTATGACATTCTAATAGAAACAAAAGGTCAGTTTGTAACATCAGATCGTACCAAACATCTTCTCATACAAGAACAGCATCCCGATATTGATATACGTTTTGTGTTTCAGGATGCACGAAAAAAGCTTTACAAAGGTTCAAAAACCACGTATGCTGATTGGTGTGATACACATGGTTTTCAATACGCTCAACAGGAATTGCCTCGTGCATGGTTTAGGAAAGAATAAGTAATGGCGAGATCAAAAGACATAACTGGTGAAGAACTGGATGCTATAGTTGAAGAAGAGAAGAAACTCTTAAAGAAAGATCGTGTATACATTATACTAGAACTTGACGACAGAGGTAAAGATCTGTTTTCCATGTTCTGTCTGGACACAACAACAAACAACAAGGATGGTTCTTCCAATATTTGTCAGGTTATTGGTCGTGGTGTAGTAGATTTGATCTCGTACAGTGGAGAAGAAGTATACGATCTAGGAAAGAAACTCCTTGAACAAGATGTTCATGCAGAAAGCAATGTTATTTCTCTTGATTATTTTAGAAATCAGGAATACAGGAATAATGTTTTTGAAAAAGAAGAAGAAGAAGACGATGTAACGCAAATAACTTTCAGTTTTGAAGGTAATGAAAATGGAGACGAAGACGATGGCAGATG
>VTLG01013146.1_pt1 | contig 23184 bp, 37 predicted proteins | sample 4694571 | NCBI WGS metagenome assembly VTLG01 (sample SAMN12604809, study PRJNA352737) | marine metagenome | biome: ENVO:00000447; feature: ENVO:00000209|ENVO:00000569|ENVO:01000036; material: ENVO:00002151; isolation source: viral sequences binned using virsorter ...
TTTGCTCCAAGCAAAGAAGAAGTACCAACAAAGAATGGATTGGTAAACGTAACAGCCTTTGCTCCTGCTCCGCTTGCAATAACATTACCTTGTTCTGTTCTTCTCTGTAAAGATGCTGTATAGCCTAGCTGAGAAACTTTTATGTCCTGTGCAACATCATTACTTGTAAGTTTTGCTCTGAACTGAAATCCTCTGCCTTTGTAAGTTCCGTTAGCAAAAGTTTGAAAATTAGAATATGTAGGCGAGCCAGAACTGGGATTATCTTGTGTAACTCTTACTAACATTTCAGCGTTAACTTCAGTTGCAGTTAAACCATCAAAATCAGAAATACTATCAATCAAACCTCTTGAATCAAATAAATCTGATGGATAAAATCCTTCTGTCAAAAAATGTCGTTTTAGGTCAAGGCTAAATACACCACCTAAATCTAAAGTATCTCCACCAGCGGTTCCTCCAAAATCATAAGTTCCCTCTGGCACAATGCCACCAAAATCATCTAATGAACCAACAGCGTCAAAATCTGTAATGGCATCAAAACTACCACCACCTATTAAATTTAATGTATTTGTTGTTGCATCAAAAGCAACATTATTTTTTGTACCTTGAAATTTAGGACTATCTAAATCTTCTCTCCTTGTCTGTGTAATAAGCGGAGCTTGGTTGTCAGGTAATTCAATAATTACACTTGTCTCTCCAGCACAAAATCTACCTCCGTCATCTCTAAATTTTAAAATATATTCTCCTTCAAGATAAGGAACTTCAGCAGCAGTTGTATTACCAGCTAATGCTTGGATCAAATCGGTACTATTAGAAAACGTACCACTACCATCGGTTAGAGGAGAATGTCTAACATATACTCTCCCTCCATGAATAACATCAACATCTGTAGATAAATTCCAACGTAATCTTACTAATTTTTCATTTATTGGTTCGGCTGATAATCCAGTAACATTTGATGGCAATGCAGTTTTACCAACAGCATTGAAAGTTAGATCAGCAGAAGTGGCACTTGTCTGCAATGCTGCATTATAACTAAATACTTGAAACTCATACGTTCCAGTATCAGTATTAAATATCTCAAAATCAGGAGAAGAAACTGTTGTAGAAACAAAGTTACCATTATTAAATCTGTAGTTGACCTGATATTGCGTAACACCGACAATAGGTTGCCAACTAACGATAAGTTTAGATACTGCCTGATTATTTATTTCAACTATCTTTTCTTCAGCCTGTAAAGCAGCAGGAGCATCTTTTGGTAGATTCAGTACTGATACTGTTCTTGTTGGTAAGGTTGCACCATCTTCAATAAATGCGTATTTTTCATTTACATAAGATAAAGCTGTAATTGCATAATTTATTCCATCAGATTCTTCTACTGTTATTACTCTAAATTTCTGAGCTTGAACTGTATCATCTTGCAGTAGCCAAACTGTATTAGCATTTGGAGTTTGAGAGAAAGCAGAAGATACTGTAATAACTGCACCTGAGACACTTGATACTGACTTACTTTCAACAGTTCCATCGGGTAATATTACAGATAAAGTTGGATTATTTGTTGTTGGCAAATCAGTTGCAGCAGAATCATCTACAGTTATTTGGGTAGTTGTAGCAGAACTTACTCTTCCTCCTCTTCTAAGACCAGAACGGACAGGATCAGCTATTTCTATTACAGCACCAGGTCTGACAACAACACCAGCATCTATAGAAGTTGCAAATGCAACAATTTCACTTTCATTTTGTTCAGTAAATAAAATAGCTTTTGCTAATCTTCTAGCTTGACCTCTGCTAGTACAAGCAAATCCTTTTACCTGTTTTATAATTACTCCAAATTTTGCAATAGCATCAGCATCTTCATAAACTTCATAATCTATTTCTCTACTATCCATATTGAAGTAAGAAACAGAAATAACAGTATTTCTTGTTTTCAATCCACTTCCTGAGTAACTAAATCCTTCGGAAGTTACATTAGCCAAATTAAATAAATAACTTGCATCTTTTGGACTATCTTGTGCAAGAAGAATACTACCAGCAGACCATATTGGCATACATCTCATCACACCAGCTAATTCATTTATAAGATCAAATGCTTCACTAGATGATTGAATATTTACGTTGCAACTGAATCTAGCTTCCTGTCCTCCAAATCCATCATCAACAAGAGTATTAGCAAACTTACTTGCGGTAACAAAAGAGAAGAGATCAAGAGAACTATCAGTGATATGATTACCAAATCCATATCTAGTATCGGTAAGAAGATCAAGTAAGACCATCGCAGGGCATGAGCACCATTGAGCAGCACCCATAACTCCATTAAAAATATAGCCATTAGGATAAACAATACGACCAGTTGTGCTGTCCACGCTCGGAGTACCAGAACTATTTGCACCTGCTCCTGGAATCCTTACCTTTATTCCTCTGATACGATATTTTCTGCTAGGTATTGATTGAAACTGCATAGAGTCCAATCGAACAGAAGCGTAAGCACTATTGGCATAAGTATTAGAATCATCAATTATTTCAGCAAAACTTGTCCATTGAAATGCGTCTTGTAAACTTGAATCTGAACTATCGGCAGTAACTCTAGTAACTCTTATATCAACAGGGAAAGAACCTGTAAAATTTACTCTATAATCTCTTTGGTAAGCATCAGCAGTTCTTCCTGTAATAGTGTCAGAAATAACATCAGTAAAACCACCAGAATTATATTGAACAGCAATTTTTAAAGAGACAGATGAGCCAAGTAAATCTCCCTTATCTGTTGCTTTTTGTATTTGAGGAAAAGTTATTGTGATATTTGCAGCGTCAACATTTGAATTTGTTATCTGTCTTGTAACAGGAGAAGATTGAGTAACAGTAACTCCTACTGCTGTTATTGAAGAACTACTTTCAATACCTTCAACTTTTGTCTGACTTGAAGTTCCAAATCTAGGATTGAATGTTACATCTTGAAAATTAAAATCAGTTGTAGCTGGATTAGTTGAATCAGCAGTTGATTTTAAAACAGGAGTATCATTTAGAAATACATCTTTTAGTGCAGCATTATTATATGCAGCAGTTCCTTGCGTTCTACCTTCTTTTGAAGCTGTAGCAAAACCTTCTATCTCTCCTTCAGAAATAAGATCAAGAAAAGTAGCAAACTGTCTGCTATGTAAAGTATCAGGAGTTCTTGTTGGTTGAGGGGGAGGTGGAGGACTACCGCCACCGCCAGAACCAATAATATTTTTTGGTGCGTCTGTCATGCCTGTACCTGTTGAGTATCAATCGCACCACTTATAACAACTGATCCTGTCACTATCTCTCCATAAACTATTGGAACAGGAGTACCTGCTCTTGATGTATTTTGCGTACCAGAAAAACTAAATGATAATTGTGGATCTTGTTCTGACTTAAATTCTTTTGGTTTTGGCATAGGAAATAACATTTCACTTACACCTGATAAAACTAGACTTGCTCCAAGATATACTGCTGATTTTGCTAAAATTACGCCTGTTGTTAATTTTTCAGCGGTCATAAAACCAGCAGGGCCTAACATAAAAGCACCTGCAATCAAAGCAGCACCTAACAATACTTTTCCTAGACCACCTCTACCAGCACCACTAATAACAGGAACAATATGTATATCTTCCTGTCCTATTGGGTGATGTATTTCTTCTTGATCTACTGCATAATTACCAACTTTTACCTGATAATATTGAGGATTCATATATTTTTCTATCTGCGGAAAATTATTAACAAGAAAACTAACTGCCTTTGCAAGACTATCTACCTGTATTTCAAATTCTTTATGCCCTACAAACTCTGCGAGTTCGCCATATAATTTTAATTTACGCAACATAACGATACCTCCCTCCTGTGCATTTTAATAACCATTGAGAATAAGGCTCTCTACAAGATAGTCTATCGGTTAAATGATGTAAAACATCTCCATCTAAGAAAATAGCTACATGATTTAAACCAGTAGATCCAATCGACATTAATAAAGCATCGCCATTCATTGTTTTTTCATCTGGTCTAAGTTCTCTAAAACCTGTTCTCCATGCACAACTTTCAAACAAAGGATTCAATATAAACTCTTCTGGTGTTGTAGGTCTATCCCAATCTTTTAATTGAATATTTTTTTCTTCTTTATACCAATCTCTTACCAAACTCCAACAATCAGTAACACCCCATACCCAAGGTCTACCAAGTAAAGGCGGTTTATATCCACATGGTTCATAATATCCCCATTGTTCTGTTTTAGGATTAACAATATGCCACGGTAGATTACTACGTTCACAGGCAATTTGATCTGCCTGACTAGCAACAGGAGGTGTTACAGGGTGGCTATGAACAATAGCTGTTATCTCTCCAGTATTGTCTGCTTTTACATAATCTTCTGGGTCTAAAATAAAACATTGATGATCTGTCATTGAAAGATTACGACAAGGATAGTATCTTTCTTTTCCTCGGACATTTAATAAAAGACCACAAGATTCTTTTGGGTCTTGGTCTTTCGCATGAACAAGTGCTTCTTCTTTCCAATTCATGCTATAAACGTACCAATCGAAGGAAATTCAGTTCTAGTACATTGTCTTTTTGGTGCTCTAATACCAGCAAGATCAAATACTGCTGCTAATTCAAATGTAACTACTTCTCTATTTTCTGCTGATTTTCTATCTATTTTGTAAATTTCTTGAGGAAACTCTGCTGTAGGATCTGGTGTTCCTAGTGGATTTACCTGTTGGGTTGTAGTTGTTGTTGTATCTTGAGTTGTTGTATTTGGATCGTTCATTGTAATTGTATTACCCATTCCATTTCCATGAACTGTGCAGTAATATCTCAAATCATTTGGAGCAGAAGGATATGCTGGCTGATAAGTTACGGTAGCTCCTGCATTTCCAGCAGTTCCAGATACAGTTGTTGTCTGTGCTCCTCCAGCATCAGATTTTATTGCTAAAGGGTGTCCGCTATTTGTTGCATCTGATTGATCAAAGATATATGTAGATCCTCTTTTCATTGTGATTACAGGATTGTTTACACCATTAATTCTAAAAATATTTCCGCTTCCAGGATTATGAACAGTAACAGTGTAAGTTACAGTTTCGGCATCAGCAGGATCAGCAATAGTTGTCGTAGTCGTAGTACTGGTAGTCGTTGTAGGAAAATTTACAGCATCAAGATAACGTGCCAAAGTTCTGATCCTTGTCACAGTAGCTCCTGTTAAATCATTTCCTGTAGTTACCTGATTTACGTTTAACAAGATAGCTGTGATAGTTCCAAGAGCATTACTAATAGTCAAAGTAGGTCTGGGAAGTTGACCTTTCTGAAAAGCAAAACCTTCTGCCTGTATCGGCATTTTTAAATACTGATTACCAGCCCAGATAATATCTCCGTTAGCATTTAAACTTGTTCCGTTATGAAATCTATAAGTCTGAGCAGAACCATGCAAAGTTGCATCGGTAGTTAATGTAAATAATTCAATTATTGCTGAAGGATTAATCTTTTGTAGATCAGTAATAATCGGAGCAGTACTCATGGTTCAAATACTTCTCTAAATGTTACCTGTATTGTAGCTCTATTGTTATATGGTATTGATTTATTCCATACTTCGCAAACAAATTTCTGTGAAGCAGATTCTCCAGGTGCTTCAAAATCAAAACTTTCTCTATCTAAAGCTCTAGCATCAAGGAAAGTTTCTATAGTATCTGCTTCTGTCTCTGATACGTTGAAAGTGAAATTATAAACTTTTGGATTTTGATGCTCTGCTAATCCAAATAATATTCTGTGTTCAAAACCATCAGCAAAACGGATTGTTCTGGTGTTTGGTGCGGATCTTTTTTGTTGTCCGTAAGTAGGTTTTATTGAAGGAAATGTGGCCATTATGCGAGCATACCTCCTGGTCGTTTTTGTTTAATTAATTCTGATTGTATAGCAACTGAAATCATACGACCAAGTTCTCTACCTTGTTCTTCATCTCCTTCAACAGAAGAACCAGAAGCATCTACATTTACTACGATATTTGTTGAACCACCAAGAGCATGATTTGGTGTAATCATTCCCGACACACCTGGGCTAAACATCTCAGGTCCACGTTCTCCAACGATATAGCTATTTCCCCCTTTAACAGGACCACCATCTGCTTTCATAAAACTAAAACGTGATACCTGTTGTTCGGGAGTTAGGGTTGGAGTTGCACTTATTGGATCTCTAGTGAAACTGTTAAAGCTAAATAAATTACTAAATAAACTTAAAAATCCTTTCTGTAACTGTGCAGCAGCTAATCTCGCAGCAGTATCTAAAAAATGATCTGCTATTCGACCTAACATATTTCTAAACGCATCTTGAACACTCATAGTTCCTTTGATAATTCCTTTAAATGATTCTTCAAAACCAGTTCTTATTGATGTACTTAAATCTAAAACTGCTCTCATTGGATTTAACAATTCTCTAATTTCTTCAGCAGGTGCATTAAATTCAGATAAAAACTGCATTTGTTCATTTATCTTTACTTGAGTCTCTAAAAGTTGTAACGCTGCACCATTCGCATTTTCAAATTCACTTCCAAATTCAATTCTCTTCATGTTGGCAAACTCTTTTTGAAGAGCTTTTGTTTGTCGAAATTCTTTTGGTATATCTAAAATATTAAGTTTATCTATTTCTTTCTCAACAAATGCCTTCTTTCTTTGTTCAAATATTACCCTTTCTAATTTTGCCTGTGTTTCTAGTGATCCTTTTGTAGCTAATGTCTGCAATAAATCTTGCCTTGTTGTTTCACTAATTTGTTCTCTAAGACCTTCTATTTTTCCTAATACTGCTTCAGTAGTTCTTAATCCAGATAAAGTATCAAAAACCTCTCTTGAGCCAAAAGCACTTAATAACATATCAGCCTGTCCAGAACCAAAAGTTTTAAATGTAGTTGCTAATTTTATTGCTTCATCATTGGTTATTTTAAATTCTTTTGCTAATTCTTTTATTTGTTTTCTTGAGAATGTCGAGGCTATACCCATACTCTCTAATTCTAAATTAACTTTATTTAACTCTTTCCTAAAAGCTATAGTTTTTTCAATTTGAGCAGCAGCAGCAGTAGCAGCGATAGAAGCAGCAAACCCACCACCTGGTGCAAGTGCTCCTCCAAGACCACCTGCTATACCACCCATAACCGAACTTAAACCACCAGCTCCGAATAATAAAGGAAAGCCTCCACCAATTAATGCACTACCAGCACCGCCTTTTAATCTGCCCATCGCACCACCTGGCATAGCAAAAGGTCCACCTAATGCGTTTTTACCAAAACCTAACCTATTCTGAATTGGTAAGCGTGGGCCTATTTGTCCTCCTGCTATTCCAAATGTTCCACCTGGTAACGCACTAAAAGCTGCTTGAGCTTGTTGTTGTGTTTGTATAGTCGCTATTTTTGCAACGTTTTTCCCTATATTTTTTAAATGTCTCTCTCTAGCTTTTTCTTTTATTGCTTCTGTTTTTGCTGACTCTGCAACTTCACTAGCTCTATTACTAAAAGCAGCAAAACCTGATCCAGCTCGACCTCTTTGGCTACGTCCTACATTTTGAACTATATTTGATTCAAAACCCCCTCCTCTTATTGCTTTTAATAATCTATTTCTCTGTGCTAATTCGTGATTTAATAATCTTTGTGCTGCAACTAAATCTTTAGCTGCCATTGTATTAGCCTTTGTACCCAAAGCTGTTTTGTTAAACATCTCTTGGGCTTTACTTAATGATCTGACTACATTATTCAAACTTGGAAAGAACTTTTTATAGCCCTTATCCATTTCTTTCAAACCTTGTCTTACTCTTTTCTGCTCTTCGTTTGTCTGTTTAAAATCTTTATTTAACTGCTTTAACTTATTAGAATTTTTAATCGTTAGTAACAGATCAATTCCGTATTCAGCAGCCACTTTTCTGTTAAAAATCTAAAATTATCTCTATTCTACCTCCTTCTACCTTTTAAAGCACTACTTCTCTGTGCTTGTTCTTGTTGTTTTTTATAATCTTCATGCTCTAATTCTGCGTACGCAGCCCAACCCATCATCTCTTCAAGAGTTAATGTTTGACATAATTCAGCAACAGTTTTATTTAATTGTTTTGCTAATCCAAAAATAAATCTCCAATCGCTATTAGCTTTTTAAATCGGCTTTAGCCTGTTTTACCTCCTTATCCGCACCAGTTTGCATCATAACTAATTGAATTTCCTCCAAAATTGAAGAAGCTACTTCTCTTCTTAAAGATGCTTTGTCACCATCTTGAAAAAGTCTATTACCATCTTTATCTAATGCCTTTTCAATCATAAGTTGCAAAACAAAATCATTAGTATCTTCAGATGGTGTTTTTTTAATTATTGACTCTCTTTCTGCAAGAGTTAATGGGTGCCAATAAATGCTAAAAATAATTTTATCGTCCTTAATTACATCATGTTGATATAGTTGGCTGACACCAAAACTATTTTTCAAAAGTTCAATCGCTCTAGTCATAAAATAAGTATTGCTACTTTATTATACTAGGCATTTGCTGAGAATTGGCAAGATATTACACCAATAAAATGACTCCTATCTTCAATTTCAAGCATTGTTGGCCCGTTTATATCTAAAACCCTTGGTTTAGCACTAAAAGTATCAGAATAATTTGAAGCATTTACTGAGATAAGTCCGTCAATAACAGATTCACTTATGGCCGATAAAACAGAAGTACCTTTATTCTTTGGCACGTAAACATTACACTGAATAACGCCAGAATAATAGTCTGTTGCTGCTCCTTGATTTTGTAATGTAGCTTGAGCAAAATTTACTTGCATCACGACATATTTTTTTGTTTTACCAGGAGTTACAAAACTAACATTGTCATAAACTACAGAAACAGTATTGTCTGCTGCTACAACTGAATCTGTAACTGCTTTTTCAAATGCTGCTCTTGCGTTAACTAAAGTCATAATTAAAACTCAGTGTAGGCTTGTCCACCTGTACCTTCAGAAGATAAACCTCTAGTTTGTCTAGATGCTACAAATAGTTTACCTTTTTTATCTTTCATTGTTTCTTGAATTAATCTTCCTAATTCGCCTTGAATAAAAAATTGAACTTTACCTCCTTCTAATGCGTAAGCTGCATATTTGGCTCGATTACCAATATAAACTGGTCTTTTAAAATTAAAAGTTTTATCAACTGGAAATCTAGGTTGTATTTTATATGTTGTATTTTTTGTTTTTACAGAATCTTTGTTCCAAGAATCTTTTTTTGCTTTTTTTATACTTGCCCAAGGTTGAAAATCCTCTACTTTATCAACTGCTTTAACACCCATAGTTTGTACTTTCCAACTACTTGCAAAAAATCCTGTATAAACTGGACTTCTTTTCTTTGTTGATAATTGTTTATGAATTTTTTTTATTAATTGATTAAAGTCTGCATTTAACTTTGCTTCTACATCGTTTACAGGATTACTTTTACCAAGAGGTTTTCTAGCCATTAGAAACGCACCAATACTGTAAATAAATAAACCTGCCCGCCTTTCTTAGTATCAATATCATAAATCTTTGCAGCTACATTAGATCCTGCATAACTCAATGTAATCTCATCATCAAAATCAACTTGATTATCACCTATCAAATCGGGAGTTATATACAACTTTGCATTTCTCATCTCTTTACCTTCATCTTCCTCTGACCTAATAAACTCGATTGGAACTTTGATACTGTAGCTAGTGTCTGTTGTTGTATAAGCACCAGTGCTAGTGTTGTAAGTTCCCGAAGCCTTTTTTGTATAAGTAATAGTCGTATCGAGAGAACTACCAAGATCAGCCACAACTTGTTTAGCTACACTTTTTAATAACGTATCGAGTTGTCCTGCCATTATCCTCTAACTACCCTCATCTGAAAACTACCAGCTCCACCAAGCATATATGCTCCAAGATAACTTTGTAACCACGGGTAAACATCTAAAATATTATTTATAGATCCAGTTCCTTGACTATCTGTGTTGTATTTAACTTGAATATCTCCTAACTTTACTTCTTCAAAATTACCATCTTTACCAGTAGTTCCTGTAATTGCATCAGTATCATTTGCTAATGCCCTAGCTAATTCATATTGTGCATATTTAATATTATTAGGAATTGTAGAACAAGATAACTCAACACCATCTACCTGATAATTATTTCTTGGAAACTTTAATGCCTGTCCATCATCACACCTATCTCCGTAATAAACTAAAGTATCAATCCATCTTGTAGCTGATATTAATGCTCTTTTCTTTTGATCATCTGTTTTGTTTGTCCAAGTAGAAGAGTCTGGAGAGGTATCAAAATAATCATTAGCTTCTGTCAACGTGACATAACTATTGGCATTTTCTCCTTTTACTGTTGCGTTTATAGTAGCTGCCACGATTAATAAAGTAATTTAGTTTTATTGTAGCGTAAAGAAAAAACCCCACCAATAATTGATGAGGTTTCTTCATTGCCTTGCAACTTAATACTACTAAGGATTAGTTCCTGTATCAAGTGGTGAGTTAACGATTAGCTCAACTATAGGAATCAAATCAGCATCGTATGTGATTGCCCAGTTGTTATCGTTAGCTAACGCTGCGTTAGTTGGGTTGTCAGTAGCAGATGTCCACTTAGTTCCCATAACGTGATAAGCACTGTGGTAATCAACAGACATAACATCTTGCTTAGATAAGATGTTTCTATCCGATTCAATACTTAGAGGAGATTGCTCACCTTCAAGAATTGTTCCTGACTTAATTAAGTAACAACGGAATTCTTTTTGATGACCTGTTGTACCAGGGTGAACTGTATTAACTTGTGAGTCAATAACAACATTCATACCAGCAAACTGGCCGATGCTTGTTTCGTTAACACCGACACCGCCACCACCCCAAGTTACTGCACCACCAGTTGTGAGAGCAGATGTTGAGAATGTAAGCATACCAACCTGATATAGGTAGTAAGCAACAGATGGGTGAACAACTAGAGTATCTAGCTCATCTCCTCTTGATCCAAGAAGTGATCTTCCTCTTGCAACAGTAGAAGCTGTTAAAAAGTTATCAGTATCAGCACCAGAAGCAGCACCTTTACTTAGATCAAGTGCGTTTGCACCTAATGGACCGAAAGTAGATCCAAATAAACCATCTAATAAGCTGAATAGTCTTGCAGAGTTTAGTTTGTTGATAGCATCTGCAATTTGGTTTCTGATGTGACCCATTGGATCTTCACCAGCAGCCAATACAGCTATATCATCAACAGCATACGCAAAACCTCTGTGACAGATAGTTGCGATCTGTGTATCTGTACCAATCTTCTGTGGTGTCAAGTGACCTTGGTTACTTGTACCCCATGTTGCTGTACCATCTAAAATTTCTTCAGTTGGTGTGATTGGGTTAAATTCTGGAACTTGTATTCTTGTTCCACCTTCTGTTGCATCAAGAAGTGCATTACGCACAACAGCACCAGATTTTAAGAAAGCACTACGTTCTTTGATTGCCTCAGAAACATAGGTGCTCAAATTATTTCTCTTTACGATGTCAGCTAATAAGACACCACCAGAGTAATTCTGAAACGGAGCAGCCATTTAGAATAATTTAGAAGTTAACAGTAACCAAGCCACCGACTTGGGTGTTGAATCCACCGAATCCAACAATTATGATTGAGCCTCTTGCTTGAGCACCGCAGCAAGCTGAGGGTTCTGTTCTAATAGTAGCATCTGTTGTGTGAGATTGCCCGTTTTCCAAGGGTTTACCTGCCCTCCACCCACGTTTGATGTAGGAGTTGGTTTTGCACCCATTCCTGCAGCAGTACTTGGTTTGAAATGATGTTCCCAACCACTACCAGGATTTTTGAGACTTGTGAGATAAGAGTCTAAGTCCTGTTCCACCCCACCATTTAGAATTACAACTTTACCTTCAGCATTTTTTTGTAACTTATTTTGTAACAGAGAAAGGGTCTGTTCAGCATTTATCGCACCAAGGTTGCTGATAGCTGAAAGTGCTGTTGTCTTTGTGGAAGCTAGTTCATTAGAACTTTTCATCTCTTCTAATTGTTGAGATAAATTAGCTATCTGTTGATCTTTTTCCTGTGCTGTTTTATTAGCTTCCTCCCAAAGAGTTTTCCATTGTCCTTGATCTTCTAAAATCTGTTTTCTTTTTTGCTCTTCTTTTTCATAAACACCATCTAATTTACCTTTTACATCATTAAATTTTTCTGTCCATTTAGTATTACTTTCAGCATTTTGTCTCTTTAATTCCTGTATCTGCTGTTCATATTCAGCTTTTATGGAATCTAGTGAGGGTGATGGGGGTTGAGCTGGTGGTTGTGATGCAACAGTTTCAGTTGCATTAGTATCTGTTTGAATTACTTTTTCTTCAATAGCCATAGTTATTTAGATTCAATAAAGGTTTCTAATTCAGAAATTAATTGCACTTTTGTCTGTCGTTTGTCTAACTCGATACCAATGGTACGACCAAATTCTTCTAGTTCAGATTTAGTCATAGCAGTGAAATCTTTTTGATTTACGACTTCAGTTTCTACTACAGGTTCGGGAGCAGGGCAAACTTCGGGTTCAACAGATGCAGTTGAATGTACGAGTTCTACTTCTTCCCATTTATAAGAACCATCAGGTTGCAACACCCGATCTAAAGATTTAGACATAATAAACGTGTACTTGTATATTATCTTAGCAGATTATTCAGATTTGACCTCATTTGCACTAGGTAATACCTCACCTTGTACCAAAATATCTCTAAATTCTTCCCTATCAATTACGTTTTGATCAAATAATGATGTTAAAGCTGTAATATCTTGTCCAATTAATCTTTCAATATCAAAATCTCTACTAATCTTTACTTCGGGAGGTTCGATACCTACATATTCAGCAGATAAATTAAAACATTTTTGAAGTTTTTGCTCTAATTCCATAGAAACCATCGCAAGCATAGAATTTGTATCGACTCTATCTAATCTTCGAGCGTCAGCAGATTCAGCTACAAACTTTTGCTGACTAAGTGTACTAATACCAAGAGTAGCCATCTGCATTTGTAATTCTTTGATTTCAGCAGATTGAGCATCAAAAGCACTACTAGCTGGTTCTACATAATAAACTTTGTTACCAGGCTGAGTTGCCATTGCATAATTTACAGATATAGCTAAGTCTTTAGTCTGATCATCATATCCTTCCATTACAAGCATTGGTTGTGATGCAACGTGCAAACTATGAATTAAATCAGCCTGTCTTTGAAAATGTGCAAGATTAAGGTATGCAATATCAAGTAAAGGTGGTTTACTAACTAAATTATCTGTTTTGCCCGAATAAATTGTCACTAGAGGTATTTCTCCAAGAGAAAAGCTACCAGTTTCTACCTGTTTGTAATCTTTATCTGCTGAACCCATCTCAAAATTACCCGTAACACTATTATCTGCAACGTCATACATTTCTTCAATCTGTTCTTTTTTACGAAAAATTCTATATCTACCTGGCTCGATAACTCTTATCTGATCATAAACTTTTTCACCAAACTGCCCATCGGGTAAAATTGCTTTTTCAGCTAACCTTACTTGCACTAAGTTTCCATAATTAGACTCTCTATCAAGTCTCCAACCATAAAGATTTGTTGGATCGACTTCAATCCAATAAGGTCTGCGATTCTGTTGACGTTCTTCTGCGAGTGTTAAAGCACCTGATGGAGCTGGATAATCTACAAGAATATGACTTTGACCATAAATTAAAGAACACATCAACACTCTTCTTGCATATTCATCTAAATCTGAACCACAACCATCAACATTCATCTTGAACATCTCTGTCCAATAAGGATCTCCTGTCAAAGTTATTGGTTTCCTTAAAACTAAACCTGTAGCTGCTCTAATCAATCTTTGAGTAAAAGGACTAAATACTGATCTATTTACTCTTGCAAGGTAAGCATCATAATCCTCTCTTGGTTCGAGAGGTAAAAACGCTTCAGAGTTTTCTCTAAGGTACTCTGTTCCCTCTGTAACAGCCTTCATTATTTCCCAACCTTTCATCATATCCAAAACAGCCCTTGTCCTTGTAAAAGGACTATCAATGCCGCCTACAGAAGTAGATGAAACAATATTAGTTCTAATAGGTCCTGGTACAGCGTAAGTCATTTAACACCTCCATCGTTTTAATGCTAACGCCTTTCTAGTGGGACGTCCTTTTTTATCTTTTAATGGACCTGGCATACCCGACATTCTTGCACAAAAACTCTTTCTTCTTTTCTTTTCTGCTTCAGTAAGACCTGATTTTTTAGTGACAGGTGCTTTCAAATTACTACCAGTAGCACGATTGTATTTTGCTCTACCTTTTGCAGTGAGTCCTCCTTTGCGAGACTTTTCTCCTCGTCCCAATGTTAAACTTACTCCCTTACGTTTTCTCATTTACCCACCTTTGCTTTTGCTTTTGTATGAGCTTGCTTGAAAGTATCACCCGCCCTCATTCTTTGCTTCATATACTCCATATGCTTTTTGCTATGGTGTTCAGAATGTTTATCTAATAGATTTTTTTGGCGAGTGGTAAGTTTCACTTCTTTTTCTTTTTTTTCTTAGAACGTAGCTTTTTAAGATCAGCAGCCGTAATCTTATCCCGTGGTGGAGCAACAGCAGCTAATTTACGTTGTTTACTCGAATAAGATGATTTAGGCATTAGATAGCAGAAGTAATAGCACCATTAGTTATAAAACTAACTGATATTGTGCTTAGATCTCCAACAGTAGAGCTATATGAAGTTCCTGTAATAGTTCCGTTAAAACTTAATTTTTTAGTTCCTGATGTATCTAGAAATAAATTAAATGCAGCATCGCCAACATCTTCTGTTGTTAATACATCTGTAATAATTTCAGCAGTATCATCTCCTGATGTAGCTGTATAAATAAGATCAACAGTACCTGAGCCAGAAAGCAAGCTACCTACATTTTTTCTTGAAGTATCTCCATGTGCGGTTACATCAAGAGTGTCTTTTGTTACGTCTAATGTCCAAGCTGTTGTAGAAGCTATAGCTCCAACTGTTCCAGTTCCGTTATCAAATGATACAGAGCCTTCTTCACCACGAAAAAATGCCATGATTCTAAGAAAATTTTACTTATAACAATATATTACCTTGAAACTGCAACTTTCACAGTTATTTTTTCTTCTTTTTTCGTCTATGTTGATAACTTATTTTCTTGCTACTCGTTTTTTCACGCTTAAATCTTGCTTTTTCGGCTGCTGACATCTCCCCTACTGTCTTAGGTGTCTTACTTGATACACGATTTTTGGGACGACAAGCTGGATAACCTCGTTTTTCACCTTTTTTTCGGCCACAAGGCTTGCCTGTTTTGACATCAACCCAATTTTCCTTAAACCAACGTTTAAGACCACTATGTCTTGCCACGTTTTTTCCTCATAGTTCTTTTTTTGCTTTTACTGTAACCAGAGGCAGTTCTTCTTTTTCCATCTGGCCCTTTAATATCTCCTTTACATACTTTTACGGCATAAGCATTAGCATAAGCGGAAGGATATACCCTAAATTTACGTTTTGCTGCTGCTTTACCTCTAGCACATAATTTAGTCATTATCTACCGCCACAACTACATCTCTTCTTCCCGCCCTTCTTTTTTTTCTTCTTTTTCTTAGTCGTAGAATGGTACATAGTAAGAATTAGGTGTCTTAATATATTCTAAACGAAGTTTGGCCGAGTGTCTCTGGTTTTGCCAAGTTAAATTGCTGCAAACAAAGATAACCGAAAGCGTCAAATGCGTGGTCAACTCCTAAATTCTTATTTGGCATACCTGTATTTGGTGCATATGTAAGAGTTCTGAGTGATTTTATTAATTCTTTACATCTGGGGTGGATAAATGTCCTTCGATCACCATTTGCATCAAATAATGCCGTATTTACAGCAGTAATTTTGTCTCGAATCTTCCAGGGAGCTTTCGGACTAGAGACAGTAAAGCCACTTCTTCGTAAAATTGTATGATCCGTAAGACCAACACCACTTGTTTTGCGAGCACCACCCGTAGGGTCGGGACAAGTTATAATTCTTCGCTCTACTCCATATCTATTTACCACTTCTTCAGCGAAATCCCATGTAGTTGCACCTCCCCGTAAGATAATTTCATCAAAAACATACAAATTTTCATTACTTTTGACCGCACATATGCCACAAAGCGGGTCAACGTTGAAATCCACCCCCATATACAGTGGCAACATATGTAAATCAGCCACTTCGGACGAAATATTTTCATCATCAAAGCTAATCGCCACTAATCCCGTGAGATTTTCAAAGCTCGCTTCAAATTCCTGTCTAAATGTACGATTATCTAACTGACCCCTAGCTGCTTCAACTTCCTCTTTCGGAACATTACCCCCCTCGATAGTAGTAAAACTCCATCTCTTCCAATCTCCACTCTCATCTTCGGGTACATAACACCATAAATCGTAAAACCAACTGGCCGTACCATCAGGTGTAGAGATGAACAACGCCCACCCCTGTTTATCAGCTAAAGCGGGTCTTATAACTTCAGACCATACTTCTCTGTCCATAAATGCAGCTTCATCGAGAACTACGCCACTTAAACTACGACCTCTCAATGCCATAGCGTTTTCAGTTCCCTTTAACTCAATAGTCGATTCATTTACTAATTCAATCTTTAAGTCTGTTTCATTCTTGGACTTAATCCATTGTCTAGGCACTAACTTCTTTAATGTTTTCCATGCAATGTCCTTCGCCATTCGATAGGTAGGTGCACAATAAAAATATGTCTCTCCTGGCTTCGATATAGCACCTTTCAATAATTCAACACAACTTAAATAACTTTTACCAAACCTTCTTCCAGCTACAAGCACCCTAAACCTTTCATCAGCCTTAAACACCTCCCCTTGTGCCCAACGTAAACTTAGTCCTTCTGCTACTGCCATACAAAAATAATAACCACTTTTACTATAACAGCAACTTATTCTGTGCTTTATAAGTAGGTTCCCCGCCTATGTCAGATAAAATATTTTTTTTACAACACCACCCCTTATGTTAAGTTTTGTTACAAATAGAGGGTTTACTGGTCTAATATAGGAGTTATCTGCTATAATAAAGGAGTAGGGACGAAAGGAACTACAGCAACTCGAAAACTTAATTAATTTTTCTGCTATGAAACCTAAAGCACGCTACACCTTCTCAGGTGTTGAGTCTGTCAGTTTTACAAGCTACTCAATCAGCTTCCGATTCTCTGACGGTGATTCTCTAGATGTTGACTTTCCTTCCTCAAGTGGTCGGAAGTTCATACACGAGGAGATAAGAGACTTCCTTAAATGGTACGGCAAGGACGATAGAAAGCAACTTGAAGAAACTTCAAAAGTCTTGATCAAGTTACTTGAAAAAAAAGAAGAGGCGGAGGCATGACCTACCACCACTCCTTTAATCCTCCGATCACTTACGGTGATGAGTGGGACCACTTCGTAGATGACGAAGCGAGAGCTAGAGGGATTCCCTCTAACGATCAGCAAGCACTCGAAGATCTCGAAGACGAACTCCGCACCAAGTGTGAGGACGCCTACGAAGATCGTCAGCTTACAATCGCTGAGGATTTGGGGTTACTATGAGTAACCTCATCTTCGACTCCTACAAGGAAACGAGGCTTGAAGAGATCGAAGAGGAACTCCATAAGGATAACCCTCTCGATCCTCTCATTCGTCAGAAAGCCTACGAGATTCTCTTAAGAGAACTCTATCACTAACCACGAGGGGGTAAAACCCCTCTTTATTTCTTAACTGCTATGAAATTTCAAATTGCTTATCTAAGCTTTATGACAATTCTTTTATTCTTTCTTGGTACATGGGCAAGCCATCAACGACCAACTATGGATTATTCAACCATTAATTGGGAGATGACTAGACCATGAGCTACAACGGTTGGACAAACTACGAGACTTGGAACGTGGCTCTTTGGTTGGATAACGACTATGAGAGCTACAATATCGCAAGATTTTGCAAGTCTTTCAAACAGTATCGAGCTTGCGTTCCACCTATAAACGGTGATGGGGTTAGCCTCTACGATAAAAAGCTCAACATCAAAGAGCTTGACGACAAAATCAGGGAGTTGGGAGCCTAGCTCCCCTCCTCTTTCACTTTTATTGCCATGTTAAAACTTAAACTCGAAACTGAAAACCAGGCATTTGACCAGGAAGGCCAGGAAGTCGCCAGGATATTACGAGACCTGGCAGATCGCCTGGAGAACCTGGACAAACTCCAGGAATGCCAGCTCCCATTGAGAGATCTCAACGGAAACACGGTTGGCTACTACCAAACCTGGACACAACCAGGCATTGACCAGGCGGTGATCAGTTCACCCTACGCAACTTGGACACAAAACCAATTTCCAAATTAAACCTGGAGGCTTCGGCCTCCTTTTTTTTAGCTGGAGACACCAGGACAAGACCAGAACGAGACCTGGCAAACACCTGGAAAACACCTGGTCAGCTGGAAATTGAATGGTTTTTTGCGATTTGCTCCCTTCAGAATCGCTTGTAAGCCCTCCGTTCCAAAGGTTGAATGTCTTAGTACCCTCGAAATTGAATGTTTTTCTCCGACCAGGTTCGAGACCAGGTAAACACCAGGAGATGTCCAGGTAAACTACCAGGTAAACGCCAAGTCGGGTCCAGGTCAGCAAAAATTGAATGCAAAAGTCAAGTAAAAATATTGAATGTTAAAAAATTGAATGCAAAAATTGAATGTTATTCCTTGCTTTCAATTTGAATGTTTAGCGAAGGTGGCATATTTACATTTACCGCTTCTTGACTCTCTCCGTTTGCTCGACCTAGCGAATCTAAAATCATATGAGCAGTTTGCAGTTGGCCTTTTTTCAAAGCCGCATTAAACAATCTTTGTCTCATACTATGCAAACGAGAAAGTATATCGACTCGATCTCGTTCTAAATCTTGCGAGTTCCATTCGGTTACGGTTTTCCAATCCGCCCAAGCTGTTTTTTCGGAGATACTTTCTCTTTGAGCATGTTGTAAAACTAACTGTCTTGTAGAAAGTCCGTCTAATTGTTTTGTGTAGAGTCTTTGGCAACGCTGTTCAATATGACTTTTTGGGTTACGTTTTCCATAGATATTTTTAATTGACTCAATACTATTTTTTGAGACCATTGCCAATAAAAAAAGAGGTATTAAATTAATAATACCTCGTAAGTCTAGTTATGTGAAAAGAAATTAAGAAATGAGTTCGTAATTCATTTGACAAGAATAAAAGAAATCATATGTTTTATTAACTTTATAACCTAAATTAATAAGTCTCATATGTTCTTTGTCAGCTTTATCCATTGAGTCTAAAGAGTCACTTGTATAAATTCTAGTAATATATTTTTTCATTTTGCCACCTCAAATAATTTATTTTCTTGGATAAATTTTCTTTCATCAAAATCCCAAATTTCACCTAATTGTAATTCTTTAAGAAGTAACTCTTTGATTTGATCTAAGATTGCATAACCTAAAGAATCTTTGTAATTTTGATGTTCACAAGATTGATAATCATAATTGTTAATAATTCCGACCATATAACCTAATTGGTTATGATCGTCCCAATAATTAACACAATTAGATTTAATTATCATATAAGAAGGTCTTTCGGCATATTCTTTATCGTTATATCTAGCTAAAAGAGAATTTTGATTTTCTCTTAATAAGATATTGAAGATCATTTTATAAAAATTACCTTCAGAATATTGATCTAGCCAAATATCATAAAGACCATCACAAAACTTATCAAATTTTGCGTGGAGTTTCATACGATCTTCAAAAGTATCAGTAGGAACTGAAATCATTTGTTCTTGGTTTTCGTACCAACGCTTTTTGTTAGTAATTCTGATAGCTCTCATTACATGAGATTTTCTTTCTTCATCTGTTTTACCACTTTTTAAATAGTAGAAAGTAGACAATGCGTTAAGAGTATCGTCCGAACATAGGTAAGCTGACATAGTGAATAAAGTAAACTACTCTTATATTATAGCAGTTATTTCTTAGTATTGGCAATGATTTTCGAGAATTTTATTGATCTTCCTTTAATTGATGCAAGTATAAAAATATCTAATAATTTTATTAATCTCATTTTTCTATTAAGACTATATTTTGAATGTTTTATGAATCCTATGATTGTTGTTAATAAGAACCATTGATCATTGAATGAAAGCTTAATTTCATTAGGATTTGGTTGATCTTGGCTTTCCTGATTTCTCAAAAGTAAATCTTTAATTCTTCCCATAGTTGAATGTTTTTTATCTATATTTATGCTAGTATATTAGAGTAGTAAATGTAAAGTGCCTATGGTAAATTCAAGACGTTCCAATGAACTCAGATCACAAGATTTAGAAAGGTTGAAACGTCTTTTAGATTTAGGAATATCACCAAAAGGTGTTCGTGCATATGCACAAAGTACATTTAATGTATCAAGGCAACAAGCACACCGAGATACCGTTAAAGCAATGGTTGATCGTTCCAAAGATAAAAGGGTTGAACCTTTAAAAAATGAAAACAAGAAAATGCTTGCTTCGGCAATGAATCTTCTTTTTCAAAGTATGCTCAAAGCTGAAATGAATAACGACCCAAGTTCGTTAGCTAGATTAAGCAAAGAGATACGAGAGTTATCAAAGCTCATTCCTGATTTTTCGCCAACACCTGACCCAGAATGGTCAGATGAACAATTTGAAAAATCTGTCTCATAAAACAATTATTTTTTTCTCATAAAACGCTATGACACAATCAAAACGCAAAAAAGTTATTCTCGAAAACGACCCACTCTATAAAGAGAAGTACGATTGGGCGCAAAGATTTAAAAACCTTATAGGTAAAAGAATCGTTGGAGTTCGTTATCTTACTAAAGAAGAAACAGACGAAAGCGGTTGGTATTCCGCACCAATCGTAATTGAATTGGAAGATGGTTCAGCATTAATACCACAATCTGATGATGAAGGTAATGATGGGGGTGCATTATGGATTGCAAATTCAAAATGTTTAGATGATCTTATTCCCGTAATTAGAGGTTAATTATGACTACTTATGAACTTTTAGAAAGATGCAACAATTCAAATGAAGATTTATTCTTTGAATTTATACATGATCTAAATAAAATGTCTTATATTTTTGAATCTGATAAATTAACTTATTCAGATATAGAACGTATAAGAAAAATAGTAAGAATTTATATTCTTGCTTTTTTACAGAATAATAATCTTAAATACTTATTTTTTTCTAAATTACAAAAAAACAATGATTAAATCACTTGACCCACTTGGAGAAGTCCTAACTAAAAAAGAAATCAAGTTTTTAGCTGAAATTTTTACAGATGCTTGGTATTCACTTGATATTGAAAACATGAACGAAGAGGGCAAGTCTCTCTTTATTTCTATTGAACAAAAAATTAAGGAGCTTAATGATGCCTAATTGGACACAAAACGAAGTTACGTTTTCTTCAACAAAAACAACAAACATTAAAAAAATAAAAGAGATCTTTGAAAAAGGATCTCCATTTGGCCAACTTATTGAAGAGCCTAAGTGGGATTCCGTTCCATTAAAAGGTAATGAAAAAGTTAGCTGTTACCAAGATAAGTCTTTAGGTAAAAAGGGAGAGCTACCGATCATTGAAGAACTTAAATTAAGTAACGGAGAAGTAATGAAGTTACATAAATTTAAGTCTACAAATGAACAAGATACACGTTGGTATGATTGGCGATTGGAAAAATGGGGAACGAAATGGGACGTTCCAAAAGATGATATTGAAATTACTGAAATTAACAATGGTTCTATTGTTATTGGTTTTCATACCGCATGGTCGCCACCCTATTCTATATATCGAAAATTGTTCAATAAATTTTCAGATGTAAGTATCGAGTGGTGGTTTATTGATGAAGATGATGATAGTGAAGGGGAGGGGTATTATTTACAATGACTTTCTCTAATTTTAAACAAACAATTATTTCATCTAAATACTACAAAGATGAAGATATACATGAGCTATGGAAAATTCTTGGTCGAATAGCTGATGATACAAGCAACTCGATAAATCCATCACAAGATGCTGAAATTTTTATAGGATATTACGAATGAAAATTACCGATCACGAAATAGGTGATTTTGAAAATGTTATCGAGGAAGAAGATTATGAAAATTTTTAAAATTAAAGTAAATCAAATTTGGGAAGAATATTATTCTATTGAGGCTGATAATAAAGATCAAGCTTTGATGAGATTATATTCTGAAGATTTGCAACCCTATAAAAATACACCGACTAAATCAAATGTTATGGAGGTTTATGAAACATAAAAAATTAACTTTATTAATTGATCAGTTGGGAGTTCATTATGATAAATTCCCTTCTGAAGCTCAAGATACTTACGAAGAAATTTGTAAGCTTTTAGATACTCAACAATACAAAATTTACAGTAATTCTTTTATTGATTCGGAGTTTTCTTATGAAACATAAAGAGTACAAACAAAAAAGGGCATCACTTGATGATGCCTATTTATTCGGAGAGATCACACTCTCCGATTATGCTAGAGAATCACAAAATCTTGATACTAAATATCATCAAATTAAAAACGATAATAAAATTAATAAGGAGTATAAAAATGAAAAGTGAAATAAGAGAATATCTTTTTGAAGTTTTACTTGAAAGACTTTCTCATTTTGATGAAATGTCTGAACAAGAATGGATTGAAAGAAACGACCCAAAAGGTCAAGAAATGAAACTTCTTAAACAAACAATCGAATACTTAGACTCTTACTTCGATTAACCAGCTGAACTAAAAATTTCCAGGATTTCAAAAACCTGGATTTTTTTATCTAAATTTATTATATTTGTGCATTCTTTCTTCAAATTTTGCCATTGCTCCTAATAATTCATACTCATTCATTATTCTCTCTTGAATGGCTCCATCATCTTTGGCAATAATTATCGCAGCTTGCTTCGCTTGAATGCCAGTTAAGTGTTTTAGTCCCATATTATATGCACCGAGCTGGCAAAAATAATCTTCCAAATACTTATCAGGTTTATCTTTACTCGAACCAGTTGTCTTAAAGTCAGTTATAGTCAGCTTTCCGTCAATATCAAGTAAACAATCTGCCGTACCAGCAAACCCTAATGGGTGATAAATACTAAATTCTATACTATGAATGGAAGTTATTGATCCTCCATCAATCCAATCTGCCAAACCTCTGGCGTGT
>VTLG01016602.1_pt1 | contig 23179 bp, 30 predicted proteins | sample 4694571 | NCBI WGS metagenome assembly VTLG01 (sample SAMN12604809, study PRJNA352737) | marine metagenome | biome: ENVO:00000447; feature: ENVO:00000209|ENVO:00000569|ENVO:01000036; material: ENVO:00002151; isolation source: viral sequences binned using virsorter ...
TTAAGCAACTAAAAAATGATTTTTTTCTTGACACTCATTTATGGCGGAATACCGGGATAATTATTTACTTGACTTATCCCATCAATTACCATATAATATGGGCTATGAAAAAAGAAAAGGTAAAGTATATTATTACAAAGACTCCTACTCAAATCAACAAGGTTATTGATAAACTTAAGGATACACCTGAATGGAAAAGGACAGCTAAAAGATTTAGTAGGAAAGCAATGGAAGTGATTTCAAAATTATGAGAAGCATGAGAGGATTTATAAACATAGAGATACATCCTTGGAACAAGGGTAAGAAGACAGCGTATGTATGCTACCCTGGAATGTGCGGAAGCATGGAATCAACAATCAAATGGGCGCACAGATATGCCAAGAAAGACTGTGATTTTGCATTAGAGGTATTAACCTTGGCACTAAAGGAACAGGACAGAGTTAGAAATGTTATCAAAAGATTTAATAGACGATTCGGTTAAAGACATGATGAGTCTGAAGGCGTATCAAACCTGGATAAACAAATCCAAGAAACGCGATAAGATCACCTACTACCGTGGGTATTTAGTCGAACCTTCCATACAGCCAATTGCACCCACCCTGGATAGAAACAGGGTTGAGAAGCTGCAACGCGCTGTATATGATTCCTATCTTGCCAACCTAGTCACATTGGTACAGAAAAGGCACGGAAGGTTTGACTATGAATACATGGCAATAAGGAAATAAATGAAAGAACGCATATTAATAGCCTCATTTTACATTGTTCTTTTGGCGATTACTCTAATTATATCGGGATTAATTAAATGATGGAATTTTTAACAGACTATTATGGCACGATGGTACTTATTTGCCTAGTGGGATTGGCGATGGTCATATTTATGCAGAAGTAATGGTTTGGGGTTTATTTTGGTTGCTCGTAATACCTATCAAGATCTGGATAGCATTCCAGATCTTGCTCTGGGTATATAAGGTTTGGTTAGGAATGTTATGACTTTATATAAAAAGTTATTAAAGCTTAAACATGAATTGGGGGGCAAGGCCCTTCGAAATCCTCGCACGGCAGATGAGCTGCTGGCGCGAAAGAAATATGAACGCGTAATGAACATCCTATGGAGACGCTACGAGTATGGTATCGAAGATGCTATGGAAGAATACCGCAGGCAGGACCAGATAGATGAGATTTCGCAAATAATTAGGAGTTAATATGGTAAAGAGAAAAGCAAAAAAGAAAGCAAGCCCATTTGATAAGATCAGAAAAGAACTCAACAAGCTAGAGGCTCTTCATGATAAGGAAAATGATATCGTTGAAAAGATCAATGAAATCATTGATGAGAATGAACATTCAGATGACGACGATCTAGGATGGCATTAGAAACCCGCAGGGAAAAGATGGACCACATGTTCGCGTTGATTGAAGAGTCACGCGTTCTTGTGGAACGTCGGGCAGAGCACAATGACATTGACCCTACGATTAGGACTCTCACATACCGCATTAAGGAACTGAAGAAAGAGCTCACCCTCAACAAGTATGAGCTTGAAATGGATAAGGAGAGAAGCATAGATGAGAGCATGTTCAACATGAATCGTGGCAATCCCTATAATGAGGGTTCAGGGGGAGACGACGATTGATCACTAAGATCATAATGTTTTTATCGTTCTTGTTCGTCATGGGAATTCTCATGATGGCGTTAGGATTAGGATAATGGTGGATACGAGTAGGTACAAGAGTATTGCAATCAAGATTCCCTATTATGATGCATTGGTTAAGATGGGATTGTCAGCGATGCGTGGCCCAGGACAACAAATGATGCATCTTATTAGGAAAGAGGCAGAAAATAAAGGAATAAAGATAAAAGAACCGAAAAAGAAATGAAGTTAGAGAAAATACCAATGGTACGCGTCACGTGGTACGACGCCAAGGATGGCCAGTCTGGATGGCACTCCTTAGAAGATATCAAGAAAGAGACACTCGCCACTTGCTATTCAGTTGGATGGCTTGTTCTTCAGAATGATGAACGCACCGTAGTCATGGGTGATTTTTCCAATGAGGAAAATGATGAGGACGGTGGAAGACACATTGCGATCCCTTCGGGGTGGGTGAAGAAAATAGAATATTTAAAGGTGGATTATGCCAACGTATGAAATTAATGTCTGGAGAGAAAAAAGAATTATAGAAAAAGTTGTAAGGGAATTTGAGAACGAGGAGTCAGTCTCTACCTATATTAAAAATAGATGGGACAATGAAGAGGAGCTCCCAAGACTGGATCAAGAGAAGGGATTTCTTAGACCTAAAACAAGAGATGATATTATAACATGGTCTAAAATATCTACTTATATCAGAAAGAGAGGTCCGAAGCGAATAGAGCTTACAGAGGAGGAGAAAGAGATACAAGGAACATTAGAGAAATCAATAACACGCGAAGTGATTGATGAATGGGGGAGAGAAGAAATGCTTAGGCATGTGAGAAAAGCATATGGACCTAATCCAGATGCCAAAGGATATGAGGACCATAAATGAACATGATTGCAGTCGCGTATGGAATACTTAGTTTGGTATTCATATTTTTCCTAATTTGGATAAGTGTATATCTTGTAATAAAAATAATAGAGGAAATAAAAAAATGAAAGCTAAATTTGATGATAGAAAAGGGTGGATTCATGCAGAGGAAGGTATTACGGAGGGTATTACGGAGAGCAAGATGGGATTGACCCAAAAACAGGCTAAGTTTTTGGCTGTAATCAAGGATTTTATAGCTTCTAATGGGTACTCACCATCCTATGAAGAGCTGAAACAGATGAATGGCATGAAGTCGAAGAGCAACGTGCATGCATACGTCTATGCACTAAAAAAGCGCGGATATCTTGATATTATTAGACATTCGAAGCGTTCCATAGTAGTATTGTGATGAGTGTGGTATTACGGCGCTGGATGCAAAAAAGTTTTTTATTTTTTTTTATCCCGGGATTTGCCAATACCGCAATACTTTTGGCATTTTTGGGATGGGACAATGGATACCGGGTATTGGCAAGGTATTACGGATCTTGTCACAATGACCAAAAAACACGTTTTTGAGGGCATAAATGAGTAAAAAAGTCAGTATAAACAACGAGTTAAGCCTCCGGGAAAAAGAGGGCCTCCGTAATGCCATCCGTAATACCAGGGACATGGCATTGAAATACCCACGTGGAGCTGACGGTTTAACGGAGAAACAAAGGATTTTTGTAGAAATATACACTGCAAATGAGGGTAGACTAACACCAACTGAGTGTGCTAGGCAGTCTGGCTATAAACAAGAGCGTGCGAACGTCACTGCTTCTGAATTGTTGAATGTGAAGAAATCACCTAAGGTGGTTGCAGCAATAATGAAAAGAAGAAATGAAATCGCTGAAACTCATAAAGTGGAGATGAATAAACATGTACAGGAATTGGCTAGGTTGCGTGATAAGGCTCTCGTTGAGAAGTCCTATTCTGCTGCTGTTAATGCTGAGCGCTTGCGTGGTCAAGCCGCAGGATTGTACATTGACCGCAAAGAAATTAGAACAGGAAGTATCGATAGTATGTCCCGTGAAGAAGTTTTAACAAAATTAAAGGAAATAGGTTTAGATGGTAAGTTTAAAAAGGAAGAAAAAGGTGTGGTCCTTGAAGTTCAAGAAAAGAAATCCGATGGCGAAGGAGCTAAGGATATCACCCCAGTACAAGCAGAGGATAGTGAAGGACAAAAAGAAATATGACCGTAAAGACGGAAACAAATTTCTACAAGAGTTTAAAGAAATATTTGGAAAATGGAGATGATAAGTTTATTGTTACGCGTATTGAGAGTTACGCTACTCCTGGATTCCCTGATTGCCTAATATATCATAATGATTTGGGATTTTTTACAATTGAATTAAAAGTTATTCGTCGTAACAATAAAGGTATTGGCAAGGTCCTTATTTCCCCATTACAAGCTGCTTGGAATTTACTTCATGTCATGCATGGTGCTCCAGTATATATCCTAGTTTACGACCCCGGGAAGGAGGTCGTAAACCTTTTTGAGGGAGACAAACTCCCTAAACTCCGTAAACTCCCTTACGATGACGTTGTGCCCGGGGCATTGTACAGCGGTCCCCTGGCCGGGATGCAGCTGGTGAAGCTCCTGAGTTCTCAAACTCCCAAACTCCACTAAAAGAGCCATTTATATTGGTCGGCCGCCAGCGGCAACAGCTAGTGCCCGGCGCGCGATCCCGTTAACCAAACTCCGAAACTCCCCAAGTTCTGCCAAAAAAATTTGAAGCGTGGATCCTGACATCTGGAGATGGGCCCGGGTTGCGCAGGTGAGTGCTTCAGGAAAATAGTTCAAATGAGTTCTTGCTTTGTGGATAAGTTTGTGGTATAATACAAATAGACAAGTCGAAGTCTCTAACACATATCGACTGCTTGACAGAAGTGTGTCCAAGCTAGGTAATCTTGTTAAAATGCCTAGAAAGTAGAAAGGTATATTATGGTAGTAGACGACCAAATCAATCAAGCACTCAATAGGATTGCTGATGCCATTGAAGAGAATGGCGAAACATTGAAACGAATTGCAGACCATTATGATGGGGTTGTTCCTGTTATGACACGCAATGCGAAACGAGCTGAAGCTATGGCTGAAGACCAAGAGAAAGGATTTGCCCAAAGTGTGAAGAACATCTTTACACCACAAGAACACTAAAACTCCCAAACTCCTATAAGGTTATCCACAGTGGTTGTGGATAACCTGTGGACAAGTGGCCGGGCGCCCGGCGCCCGCTGCTACTTAACTGAAACTCCCAAACTCCCTAGAAGAATACCAGTTTTCTGGGATTTTTGTTTCAGGGGCAGCTGGAGCACCGGGCGCGCCCGGGATTCTGTTTTAGTTCCCTTTCACGGGAACTTGGTAGATTGGCGGATTTCCGCCATTTAATTTCCTGTTGACAGACGCCCGGGCTTCCGGTATCCTGAAAGAATCTGGAATTGCAGGTAGAAAGAGAAGGTAGTATGGATTGACTAGGTTTATTAATACCATTAAAACTCGTGGTTTTCTGCGTTATTTTAGTGGTAATGTATAGGATGCTGATGGGTTAAACTCCATCAAACTCCTGAAGCTCCCGGGTGAATGGCCAGTCGTGCAGCCTCCATGGTCCGCAGCTGGTCCTTCCCCGGGCAGCGTACAAACTCCCTAAACTCCCCAGTTTGAACCAAATATTATAGTTGCCCAAGATCCATCGCCAGTCGCACCGGGCGCGCCGGTAGTTCTTTCCTGACAGGAAAAGTTATCCCCAAGGATGGGTCTGATGACCCTTGCAATCTATTATGATTCGTGTTATAGTGTTATTGGAACATTAGCTAGGCACTCATTGCGAGTCAGTCGACCACAGTTATGTTCCACTAGAAATAGAATTGGATACCCTGAAGTAACGAAGATTCTATTTCTTATTTGAGGAACGATTAGAAAATCGACCAGTTGCGTGGTCTTTACCACAAGACGAGCAAAAGATTTACTTAAGAGTCGGTGTGTGTGCACGAAGTAAAAGGGGCAAGATAAACGGAGTTATTCGGCTCTTGCCCCCAAAACTCCACAAACTCCACAACCAATTATCAATATAATAGTATGATTCGTCTAGTTCGCCCGGGGCGCACGGGACGCTTCCAAAGCTCCGATCTCAAACTCCACCAAACTCCACCGATTACTACCAATATTTAGTTTCCGCCCGGGCAGCAGGATCCTGCCTTCCTGACGCCACAGTTCAGTCGAAAAGTTATCCACAACTAATTGATTATTAGCTTGAAAACAGCTAAATAATGCTTATATTATAATTAGAAATAAGGAGAATTAGAAATGACAAAACAAGGATTAAAAGAATATGTTGGTATGGGTTTCTTCTCTGTTCGTTGGTTAAAGAATGACGGAACAGAGGGGTATATTCATAGAGGGATATTAGGTCTTAATAAAAGAATTGCTGGAGAACATAAAGAACATAGTGATTATGTTCTTGTGTATAAAATCGGTAATGGATATGGAGATGGTAGAAGATGGGCAAATGTCAATCCGAATACAATTACTCATATAAATAATGAAGGTGTGGCATAATGCCACACCTAAAAAAACTAATAAGGGAAGAGGTTTCTAAGTTATGCAAAAAAGATATAGGAACAGATTATACAATGGATATGACTAATGAAATGCATACACTTTATTGTTGGGCATTGAATAATGCTTCCATTAAACAATTAAAGAAATGGAAGAAAGAATTTGAAAGTTATCCACAATGAATTTAATTACTTTAACATTAGCTATTGCTTTAATGTGGATATTCGTATATTATAGTGCTTATAATATTTTGTTATAAGGAGAAATAGAATGACAAATGAAGTGACTACAACTAAACAAACTTCAGTTAGTAATGTGGATATTAGTCCTGTTATTAATGAAGTATTAGAATACACCAAAGACCAAGCAGTTATTAAGGATATTAAAACTGTCCTTGCCTCTGTTCCTAAATCAGACTCAATGGATTGGAAGTTGGTTAGTGGTGTTATTATGAATAGCCTTGTTGAGTGGGTTGTTGAGAACAAAGACAATGATGATACAAGGTCATTGGATTTAATCAAACACTTACAAAGAGACATTGGCTATTTGTTGCAACGATTAGGATTAGCTGAATAAAGTTTTCTCCTAGATGTAGGGGGGGTGTCTAGTCATCTTCCCCCCTATGTTGTGTCAATAGGTAAATGTCATCAGTTGTGGATAACCTGTGGATAAGTCGCGCCCGGGACTACATGTAGTGGTGCGACAAAATGTCGCAGCCCGGCCCGGGACTTAAAGCTCCAGACCTCAATCTCCGACCCGTCACCCCCCCTTTTTGATAAGCATGCTTTGAGGATTTCTAAAGGCTTGTTTGAGAGTGACAATCCTGTGAAAAAACGTTATAAGACCAAAGGGAGAAAAATTTTTAAAAAATGAAAAACATTTCCGACCTAGATAAGCTGGATACCCAGACACTAAAATACATTTTAAGGAATAAATTGCTTGAAAAGCAAGAAAGAAATCAAAACGATTTTCTTGGTTTTGTAAAGGAAGTCTGGCCTGATTTCGTGCAGGGATATCACCATAAAATTTACGCAGAAAAGCTAAATCGAGTAGCAAATGGCGAACTGAAGCGATTAATTGTCAATATGCCACCAAGGCATACAAAATCGGAATTTGCCTCTCATTTGTTTCCTGCATTCTTCATGGGTAGACACCCTAAGGCAAAACTGATACAAACTACACATACTGGTGAATTGTCCATTAGGTTTGGACGAAAAACAAAAAATTTACTGGAGTCGGATGAATATGCAAAAGTTTTTCCTAATGTCACTTTGGCGGCGGATTCAAAAGCAGCTGGAAGATGGGAGTCCAACCATGGTGGTGAATATTTTGCTGCTGGTGTCGGTGGTGCTATTACCGGTCGTGGTGCTGACCTTTTGGTCATTGACGATCCACATTCTGAGCAAGATGCTCTCAGTCCTACAGTCCTGGATGGCCACTATGAGTGGTATACTTCTGGACCTAGGCAGCGTCTTCAACCTGGCGGCGCTATAGTACTTGTAATGACTAGGTGGTCTGTGAAGGACCTCACTGGACGGCTGCTAGCTGCCCAGGCTAAAGACGAGTTAACAGATCAGTGGGAAGTTGTAGAGTTTCCAGCTGTTTTAAATGACAAGCCAATGTGGGGTAATTTTTGGGACATGGCAGGATTGATGAAAGTCAAGGCCTCCATTCCACTGACTAAATGGCAGGCGCAATGGATGCAGGCACCAACTTCAGAGGAAGGTGCGATCATAAAACGTGAATGGTGGAAGACATGGGAGAAAGAGGACATACCTAAACTGCAGTACGTCATTCAGTCCTATGACACGGCGTATTCGAAAAAAGAGACTGCCGATTATTCGGCGATCACGACGTGGGGAGTATTTGAGCCGGAAGAGGACGCTAAACCAAATTTAATTTTGCTTGACGCAAAGCGTGGACGGTGGAATTTTCCGGAGCTGAAAAAAGTGGCGATGGAAGAGTACAAATACTGGGAGCCGGAGGCGGTTCTCATAGAGGCGAAGGCCAGCGGCCTACCCTTAACTCATGAGTTGCAAAAATCTGGAATACCTGTTATAAATTACACACCCTCAAGAGGCAACGACAAGCACTCGAGGGTAAACAGCGTAGCCCCACTCTTTGAGTCGGGAGCGATATGGGCGCCCAATAAAAAGTTCGCCGAGGAAGTGATTGAAGAATGCGCAGCATTTCCGTTCGGTGACAACGACGATTACGTGGATTCAACCACGCAGGCGTTGATGAGATACCGTCAAGGATATTTCGTCGGACTGGAAGACGATTTTGAGGATGAGGAGAAACTTAAAGTAGGAGGGAGAGAATACTACTAATGGGCATAGATGATTTAGACAAGACATGGTGGGAAAGAAACGTAAGTGAACCTTACTTGAAGGAACGATACGAAACACTCCCGTACCTTACTGCTCCAACTGAATTTATTGGTGGAGGGATAAGTGATTTCATTACGGAAAAAATTCCTAATCTTGCCAAGCATTATTTTTCTGATGATTCCTATAAAGGAGAACCTTTTGTTGATCTAGGAAAACACGCCGTTAATTTAGGATATGAAATTGGTGATTACGGATTAGATCTAGGGCTTAACGCTTTAACGATGGCGCAGCAAGCTCCTAACTATCTTTACAATGCAGTAACCATTCCACAAAATGTCCTTAGTGATGTGACAGGCATTGAAGGACTTCGGGCTGAACCACTAGGAAAAGGATGGGGAGCCGCTGGAACATGGCTGCAGGATACAATTGCGGATGTGACAGGATTGGAAGGAACTGGAATGCGTGATGAAGCTAAGAAATACCATATATCCTATCAGCCGCCGGCAGCCCTTGATTATCAAGGACAGAAAACCAATACGGCTGACCATGACTTAAGCAATTGGGATTTGTATCAGGATTGGAAGAAGGGTAGCGGATCTGATTTCCGTAGAATTGAAAGGGAATCCAACGATGCAGCCCGTGACTTCATAGATGAGTGGGTTAAAGGTGAAGGTTCGCCTGAAAAAATAATGTCGGAGTGGGAGAAAAACAGATGGAGTCAGCTCAGCAAGGATGAACAAACTCTTTATGACAAGAGTGCTATGTTTTCCGGATACTACAACAGCATATTGAATTATAAAAAGGATTTCGAGAAAAACAAGCACGAGCTGGGGATGACCAGTGATGACTTTGGAAAATGGATCTCGCAGAAATACCAGAATGACATGGTTTCCAAGTACGGAAGATATGAGCTATTTGACGACATTGATTTTATGTCGCGTGACGTCAGTCCAATTGCGGGGGTGGAGGTTAACTTCAACCTAGCCAACGATGACTGGATCAACGCCATGAAAGGCGGAAAGACGGTGGATGAAATAGGAGCACCCAATGAATTTGACTACGGCGCCTTTGACCGGGAAAGCGGAGTCGGAATAAATGAATGGGTCGGCTGGCAGCCGTTCGAGCACGGAAGTGAGGAGGCGAAGGAATTTTACGAGTCAGGACCTCTTTTCGCGGCGGAGATACTCGCCAGCGGACGATTGACCCAGGCTCCCCAAAGGCTGACAAAGGCTCTTTCAAAAGGAAATAAAGGAAGAGTAGCAAGGGAGATTTTCCCAGGACTTCTTCAGAATCAAGGAGGATGGGGATTGGGAAGACCTAAGGATTTTGGAATAATCCCTAGACCGTTTAAGGACGCCACCACGGCTCCAGGAAAAGTGGCGGATTGGCTCATGAGTATACCAGACTGGCTAAGACCCAAGGGAGGTCAAGCCGCAGTCGCAATAGCTTTAGGCGAGCGTGACTGATCATGGGAAGAAAAAAATTCGCAGTAGGACTTCAAAAAAAGCTTTCAGAATTATTTAAGGTACAGCGTTCACTTTCCCCAGAGCAAATGAGGAAAAGCCTAGGAGATTCTGGCATGGATCTTTCCGTAAAGGTAACACCGTCAACTCCCATATCCACTGGGTTAAGAAAACTCACGCCAAAATCAGAATTAATTCCAAGAATATATTGGTCGAAAGCAGATGGGGGCAAGTATAAGGTTCATTACCTTCCTCCTAACACAAAAAAATTGATAGTAGGGGAAGAGAAAGTAAAAATAGATAAACATTTTGAGAATTTAATTGAACAGAAAACAAAGTTCTACAATGAAGGAGAAAAATTCAGTAATTATTTAGATGGAGACTTGAAGCCCTATTCTTCAGCAAAAGAATTGGCTATGGAGGAACTGACATATATTCCTGTTCGAGGAGAACGTGCTTCCAAAAAGGTATTTCCTGATATAATTAAAGATCTAGGTTCTGGTTATTATTCAACTTATTCAAGTGGTTTAAAGGAACAAGTCATAAGGTCAAGAGATAAAATTTTAGGGAAAAAGATGAAGCCCCTTTCTTATCTTGGCGATAAGGCCGCAGGAAGTATTTCTTTTTCCTCTGAACAGAAAAGAAGAAAGGCTCATAAAGCTCTTGAGGATTTTTTAAGAAAGAGTGAAAAAAACAAGAGATATGACAGCATGCAGTTGGCGGAGATGGAGGAATTCAAGGATGTTGTTCCTGAAGGATCTAGTATAAAGTATGTAGCTGATACAATTCGTAATTTTAGGCAGGTTAGAAATTTAGAAAAGACTGTGGATCCCAGTAAACTTAATCCTTTTGGATTAACTATAGCAAAAGCAGGACAGTTCCATAAATCAGATCCGCAACTTCAAGGACTTTTTTCGATGGCTCAAGGAAAAGGGCCTTTAGGGGTAAAATTTAGAGAAATGTTAGATAGATATTTATACCCTTATGGCTCAAAAAAACTTGCCCGATTGCATGATGTAGGATTTCAATATAATCCAGGAAGGCCACCACAGGCATTAAGTACTCCACTTAGAAATAATGTCCATACTAAAGCAGAAACAAGATTAAGATTTTTGGATGACATGATTGAACAAAATCCGGGTGATGCTAAAATAAAGGAATGGAAAACAGAAATGAAGGAGATTGGGGAGGACATGGAGCTTTTGGGGTTACAGTCAGATATAAACGGTGTAGTTTACGGAAAATGGTATGCTAAGCCAGGAGACTCTACACATAGGCAAATGCTTCCATTTTTTAGAAGTTTAAAAAAAGGACATCCATTGAAAAGATTACAAATTACAGGACCTTCAGGAAAAAAAGAAAAATATAAACACATTAGCTATGATGAAGGCGGACTGGTCAACGGCTACTCCAGAGGAGGAAAAGTCAAAAAGCTTCTGGACGATACCTTAGGAATGATGTCAAGAAGAAAATTCCTCAAGGGAATGGGGGCGACAGCTGCATCCACGGCGATGCCGAAAGGACTGTTAAAGGCAGTCTCTCCGACCATTTCAAAAGGAGCGATGAATTTCGCACCGCCTTGGGTGAACGGACTTCTTTCATCATTGAAGAGTGTCCCTAATACTCCCATTATATTCAAGGGAGGAAATAATGCCGATATTAAAAAGATTGGCTCTAGGAAAATAAAGCTGTACGGAGGAAAGACAGGAACGGAAAGCCATTATCAAATCAAGACTAGCGATCAAGTAAAGGCCGAGGAAATGGTTCCTAAATCAAAGGGCGGCGATGAATGGTGGGACGACATCGTCCTTCGTGAAGAGCCTGGAGAGACAACCATAACGTGGAAGAACAAAATGTATGACCACGGAAACGACCAGCACATAGTCATTGACACAAAGAACAAGGAAACAAGATTCATTGATGATAACTGGCATATGGAGGCCGGCGGCGAGGACATTGCCAAGGACGACTGGATTGAGTGGTCTATATCCTCTAGTAAAGAGGATATTGCAAAGGCGTTGAAAAAGCCAGTAAGTGAAATAGATGACAGGATTGTGGATGGATTTTCTATGAATGATATGGACAATTCGTATTCAGGAATGTTTCAAAGTTATGTTGATTCTTTCTCACCTTCTGGTAATGTGTTCGGAACGGTGGCAAGAACGCAAAAAAGTCTACAGAAGAAGTCCATCATGAATAAACAAATAAAGGACATTGAAGAGGAAGATATGATGAATTGGGAAGATCAGTTTCGCGGAGGAAAAGGAATACATGGATACTACCGTGGAGGAACGAGTATGCGTGATTATCCACAGCAAAACAAAATAGCTCCTAAGCCTAAACCTCCAATGAGAAGACCTGATAATTGGAATATGGAAAATGTTCTTGATTCTATGGGATTTGTAGAAAGTACCAATAGACCAAATGTAATAGGTCCTTCTATTGAAGGAAGAAAAGAAAGAGCTCATGGCATGTTTCAAATTATGCCTTCAACGGCAAGAAAACCAGGATACGGGGTTACACCATGGACTAACTTTTCTAATGAATGGCGTGATCCAATTAAACAAAGAGATTTTGCTAAGCGTTATTTACAAGCATTAGTTGATCATTATGAAGGAGATTGGTTTAAGGCACTTAGCCAGTATGGCGGTGATTCAAGTGTAAATTATTGGAATAAAATTGTAAGTAATTACAACAAAGGCGGAATAGCAAGAAGACCAAATGCGGTTCCACCAACAGAAGGACCAGACCCATACGCAACGTTTCTTGACGATTCAGTTTCACAGGTAATGAACAACCCTTCAGAATTCATGGGAACTAATTTCATTCAGAAATTCAACAAGGGAGGATACGTAAAAAAGAACGCTCCTAAGGTAATTGGAATGATCACAAACTACAAGCCAAAGCTGACCATGGCTCCGGAGCTTAAGAAAGCACAGCCATCAAGTAAACCTTGGGCCGTGTTCGACGAGAAAGGAAACCCCATCAAGGATTTCAGGATCAAGAAGGAAGCGGAATCGTGGTGGCACAAGGAAAAAGGTGCTGCACCTATAGGCGATGATTATTACACAAAAACATTAAATTACAAAGTAGGAAAGAAAAAAACAGCAGGACAAAAAATAATAGAGGAATCAGTAGCTGAACAGCCAGGAGCGATGTTCTGGGGCTCGCGTGAAAAGATCATAGGAGCGCCGTCAGAGGCGATGACAGGAAAGCAGTGGCTTCAGTACATGAAGATAGGAAAGCACGGAATATTGAATCCACAAGGATATCCACGAATTAAGGACATGGAGCTGAATGACACTTCACTCGCACCTTGGCTTTCAAGGATGGGAAACAAGACAGTTTCGAAGGAAGCTCTTGTCAAGCAGTTTGACGAAATGGCTCCGACTATGGACGTCACCGTACTTGGTGAGTCAACTGGAGGACGTATTATAGATGACTTGTCTACAAAATTAAGAGGAGTTGATACGCAGGCGATACGTAATCCGGCGATAAAGGGATTTTTTGACTACGTGAAGACTGTTCTTCCGCAGCTGAAAGAATCAACCACTGATGATGCGGCTAAGGGAATAGTTAAGGGAATTGATGACATGGTGTTAAATAATTTCGGAGTCAAGGACGCCTTGACTGAAGGTGTTCCGCAAAGGTTCCCCTTCGAGATGAAGGAGGTCCTTCAGCAGCTGTCCACTGCCCTAGGAAAAAGAACGGCTGGGTTCAAGACATACACGCGATCTCCACAGCACCGTGGAACGCAGATGATGGATGGTGGTGATAACTACCGTGAATTTTTATTTAAGTACAAACCTGGAAGCTTGCGACAGAATGAACCGAGCTATCAGTATGCACATGACTTTAATTTAAGCAGTGCAGACAGGGCCGGAGGCGTTGTCCACACAAGGACGTCTGATCGTGCTGACCAGTTCGGAAGAAGGCTTCTTCACATAGAGGAGATTCAGTCAGACATGCATCAGCATGTTAACGCCGCGCAAAGACAATTAAAGAGAAAGCACGCTGATTGGGCGAAAGAAGGAAAGACTCCTGAGGGTGAATACAAAAAGATGTCTAAAAACCAGAAGGAAGATTATGATAAGTTAGTTGCAAAAGGAAAGTATGCACCTCGTGGGGATTTGAAGGAGGAAATAGGCACTGCCAATGAACAGCACTTTGCACTTGTAAAGGCGAAGATTGAGGACTTACTGGCGCAGCCACAGACAAAGCAGACTGTAACTAGACTTACCAAGCTTAAAAAGGAAAGAACGAAGATAAGAAAACTTATTGATGATGAAAAGAAGAAAATGGCAGAGGGAAACCACAGTGGCATTCCACAAGGACCGCTAAGCAAGACGGAAGACTACAATGAATTTGTAATGAAATATATGCTAAAAGTTGCACGTGACGGTGGATATGATGGAATTTCAATCAACACTGCAGCTATTAAGAATAAAGGACTTTCTCCTACAAATAAGGACTTTAAAGGAAACCTAGTTGCCTACGGCCCAATGGCGCAAGGGGCCATGAAGAAGGCAGCAAATAAAAGTGGTGCAAATTTTATGAAAACTGTTATAGTGGATGACAATAAAAGGGTATGGGAAGTTCCAATGATATTATTCAAGGAAAATAAGGGCGCACAGGCTATTATTGACAAGGGTCTTCCTATCTATAAAAGAGGAGGAATCGTTAAAAAATAATGCCACCAAAAAACCCAAACAACAATATTGAAAGAGCCTTAGGCTCATTAACTGACGCATTGGAAATAGAACCAAAAGGCGAAGAGATACAACTGGAGCCTGATCAAAAGATTTCTGATCCTAATGTTGAAATAACAGAAACAGAAATGGGAGGTGCGGATGTAAATTTTGATCCAAACGCACCCATTGACACAGCAAACATTCCTCATGACGCCAATCTGGCGGATTACATTGATGAAACAGAATTACGTAGATTTTCAATAGATCTAGTAGAAAGTTTCGAAACGGATAAGGAATCAAGGAAAGATTGGGAAGACACCTATATCAAAGGCCTTGACATGTTAGGTTTCAAATATGAAAACCGAACCCAACCGTTCGAAGGAGCGTCCGGGGTCGTTCACCCCTTACTCGCTGAATCTGTAACACAGTTTCAAGCCCAAGCGTATAAGGAACTTCTCCCCCCAAGCGGCCCCGTTCGTACTCAAATAGTAGGCGTATCGACACCTGAAATTCAGGACCAGGCGAAGCGCGTGCAGCAATTCATGAATTACCAAATTACAGATATCATGAAAGAATACGACCCGGACATGGACCAATTACTTTTCTATCTTCCTCTTGCAGGATCGGCTTTCAAGAAAGTTTATTATGACAGTCTATTAAAACGTGCTGTTGCAAAATTTATTGCCGGTGAAGATCTTGTCATCAATTACATGGCAACGGATCTAGAGAATGCAGATAGAGTGACACACATCATTAAAACAAGTTCCAATGATATTAGAAAACAACAACTCCAAGGATTTTACCGTGACATAGAATTGAAAAGCGGAACAGTGGAAACAAGTGAAGTTCAAGAAAAAGTAAATACACTTGAAGGTGTTCAAAGAGAATACAGCGAAAAAGATGAAGAACATACAATTCTGGAAATGCATGTTAATGCTGACGTTCCAGGATTTGAAGACGAAACTGGAGTTAAACTTCCTTACGTTATTTCCATTGATGAATATTCACAAGAAGTTTTATCCATAAGAAGAAATTGGAAAGAAGGCGATACCAATTTTGCTAAGAATGATTATTTTGTACACTACAAGTTCCTCCCAGGACTAGGGTTTTACGGCTTTGGTCTGATACATATGCTAGGTGGATTGTCAAGAACTGCAACAAGTGTTTTGCGGCAATTAATTGATGCAGGTACTCTTGCCAATCTTCCAGCAGGTTTCAAGGCACGTGGAATGCGTATACGCGACCATGACGAGCCATTGCAGCCAGGGGAATTTCGTGATGTAGATGTAACTGGTGTTTCAATTAAAGAATCACTCTTACCACTTCCTTATAAAGAACCTTCACAAGTTCTATTTGCTCTTTTAGGTTTTGCAGTTGATGCAGGAAAATCTTTTGCAGCAATTGCAGATATGAAAATGGGTGAAGGTAATGAACAGAATCCAGTTGGAACAACTTTAGCTCTCCTTGAAAGAGGGACTAAAGTTATGAGTGCAATTCATAAACGATTGCATTATGCACAAAAAATTGAATTTAAGTTATTAGCTAAAGTATTTCAATTATACTTGCCACCAGAATATCCGTATCAAGTAGTTGGTGGAAACCAAATGATTAAGCAAGCGGACTTTGATGACCGCGTTGATATTATTCCAGTTTCCGATCCAAATATTTTTTCTATGGCACAGCGTGTTACATTAGCACAACAGCAATTACAATTAGCAACAGCTAATCCAGGACTTCATAATATGCGCGAAGCATATAGAAGAATGTATGATGCAATGGGTGTTGATAATGTAGATGCAATATTAAAACCGGACCCAGAATTACCAGAACCGATGAGCCCTTCAACAGAGAATGCAGGTGCGATGAATGGAAAGCCTCCTAAGGCGTTTCCTTTTCAAGATCATCCTGCACATATTGAAGCGCATGCAGAATTTATGTTTACAAGAATGGTACAGATTAATCCACAAGTTTATTCCATGCTACAAGCACATATTTGTGAGCACATAAGCATGATGGCAGCAGCTCAAGTTGAAGAAGAGTTCAAACCACAAATAGAACAAATGCAACAAGCACAACAGCAAGCACAGCAGAATCCTCAAATGGCACAGCAAGTGGAACAGCAAATGCAACAACTAATTAATGCACAAGCTGCAAAACAAGCTCAAATTGAAGCAAAGATGACAGCCCAATTAGCGCAGGACGAGGAAGCTAGAATGAAACGTGAAGCTGAAGATCCACTAATCAAGCTTAAACAGCAAGAAATTGATTTGAAAGCTATGGAAACACAAGCGAAGCTCCAGAAAGATATGGTAGTTGAAGGTGAAAAACTTGACATTGAACGTGACAGGTTGGAAGCGGATACAAGTATTAACTTGATGAAAGCTGCTGCAGATGTTAGTAAGGAAGATTCCACAGAAGCGATGACAGTCTTTAAGGAGAATATGATTAACTCTAGGGATGCAATGAAGCAACGCTCGGCGGAAAAAATTGCGAGGGAAAATGCAAAAAGCAAAACGAATGGAACTGCTAAAAAGTAAAGTAGATAAAATCGCTAGTGCCATGAAAAAGTTTGAAGATTTGGCTAATAGTGAAATTACTGGCAAAGAAGATTATCTACAGGTATGTGGTGCCATGTTGGCAGTGACTAGAAACATGTATGTGGAAGCTTTAGGTTCGGAAGGAACAGCTCGTATGTTCCAGGAAGTAGCAAATACTTTTATAATTCAAGAAGAATTAATTGAACAATTTTATGATTATGAAAAACCAACGATACACTAATGCCATTTAGATCTGAAAAACAAAGAAAATGGATGTGGGCAAACAAGCCCGCAATGGCTGAAAAATGGACGAAGGAACATGGGAGTAAGCCTATTAAGAAAAAAAAGGGTGGCATATTTCATGCAAAAGGTTATGATACTGCTCCTTGGGTTAATGAATATGGATATCCCACTGGGGGAATTACAGTTAAAAAAGGAGGACGATAATGCCACAAGTAGGTAAACAAAAATTTCCATACACGTCAGCTGGAACGCAACAGGCACAGAAGCATGCGAAGGCGACAGGACAAAAAGTAAATATGAGTGGATATAAGAAAGGTGGAAAAGTTAAGAGTAAGAAGAAGAAAGGTGGTGCAGTGAAGAAGAAATATCACCACGGTGGCCGTGTGATGGGTGGCCAGAAAAAGCCCAAAAACCAAAAATGTTAAAAAGGAGGTAGATATGAATTTATTGAAAGACCTTTGGGGACATATAAAAGAATGGAATGAATGGAAAATGAAGGACTGGATAAAGGCCGGAATTGTTGTAGTCATTGTTCTTGTTGTCCTTAAAGTTATTATTATACCAGGTGCATAATGCCCGAAAGACCAGAATATTTATTAGATCGCGATAGAGCTCAAAGACACGCTTGGAAACAAGAACGTGATCTTAGAGATCAAAAAGCATCCATGAGTAGACCTGGACAGGTATACCATACAATGACGTCCTTACAGGACCGTATGACCCGTCCAGGTTATCAAAATACTAAAGCCGATATTGATCAGTTAAAAGGACTGAGACGTGATTGGAATAGGAACCAGAAGTATACTCCTATGGGTATGCATGCGGCAAGAACTTCAACACCACGAGATGCACAAAAGTTATATAGTGGAATTAGTGGAAATTTACGAGCAGGAAATAGACCAGCGTATAATAAAATGTACCCTATTTCTGGTGCTTTTATGGACTATAGTGACATGGGTGGATTACCAGGTTTGGCTTTTAAAACATTAACAGGAAAACTGGGAAAAGGGAAAGAGAAAGTTCAGGAACAATTAGGTATTGCAGGAGATGCGGCAAGATCCGCAGGAAAAGGATTTTTCGGAGACCTGAAGAGCATGGGTTCTGATATTTTTGGAGGAATTGGAATTGGTGGTGCAGTCCCACGTGACGAAGCAACAGAAGAAGTTTTAACAAATTATGCGGATAAGACATTTGGTCCTTATCCAACAGACATACATCCGGGATTACCTATTGAAGATGTAACAGACAGGGAAATAGATGAAAGATTCATAGCGCCACCTGAAGATAAGGTGGATGTTGTTGATGATATTACAGTATCTGATTTACCAATTGATCCTAGACCTAATCCTAATATTTTGGATCCAAATTATTTAATGTGGGATCATTATCATGGTCGTACACACCATCCAGACGGAACACCTAAAGCAGATCCTACAGTCATACCAGGACACACAACTTCCTATGTGGACAGATTCGCTCCAATTGAAGAAGAAGAAATAGTGGAGGAAGTTATACCATCTATACCATTTGACGATTCAGTTCGTGAAGCAGGTATCGCATCACTTTATGGACAAGGACCACAGTGGGGTAGTACAAACAGAAGATACGAAGATGAATACAGGGATTATGTAGAACGAATTGGCAACATGCCAGGTGGACCAATGACTTATGAAGAATTTTCAGAATCATGGGAAGACATTCACCAAGGTAAACCACACGCAGGGTTAAGATAATGCGACGCTATCCAGGAAACCACACTGACAGTGAGTTGCTGACTGTACCAAGAGATTTAAAAGTAAGACCTCATCATGACACTACACATCTAGCTTACATTACAGATAAAGAAGCCGATCTTTTACAGAAGAATAAACCCGGAACACCACATAAAGGACCGCACGGAATTCCCAATTATGATGGTGGGGATATATTAACTTACACACCTTCAGGAATGAGTGGCACTGGTTATGTAGGACCAACTCAACAGCAGCAACAACAGCAACAGCAACATGATAAGCAAGTACAAAAAAACATAGGTGATACATATAAACCTCCAAAAAAAGTTTATGGTCCTGGACAAGCTGAACCTGGAAAAACTGGATATGCTAGTATTAATGTAGCTGCGGACAAAGATTCTTGGAATAAATATTATTCTACATGGAAATCAATACAGAACATGGATCCTAAGACATTAGCATTCTTTGGTTATAACCCAGGAAGCTATAACGTTCCTAATGAATTGTTGACAATGGTTGCGGAAGGAAGCATTGTAAGTGGAAATGAAGCTGTTGAAACTAAACATCTTTATGACACAGGACAAAACTGGGCTGATTATAAAGATTTTGAAGGGAATTGGGTTAAAGGAGGTAAAGTAGATCCTAATGTAGGAACTTGGAGTGATCTAGAGTCAGGAATACATCCTATGTTTTCCTTAGAAGATTATTATGATATTACTGGTAATCCTAATGTTATATCTACTTCTGGCACTGGCGGTGGCGGCGGTGGCTGGGGTTACGGCGGCGGTGGCTACGGTGGCGGCTACGGCGGCGGAGGCGGCGAAAGCTACTACGGAAGTGCTGTTACAGGAAATCCTCTTCCAAGAGGAAACCCGAATGAAGCATGGGGTGCCCAAAACCCTTTGCAGCAGGCAATGATTAATGTTCACGGAGGAAAAAGATTCAGACAAGGATACGCCCGTGGCGGAATAGTGAGTTTGGTAGAATAATGTTTGGACTTCCAGTAGAAATGGTAACAATGCTTGGATCCAGTTTACTGGGTGGTTTCATGACCATCTGGGGACAGAGTATCAAGGCAAAACAGGCAGAGCAGAAAATGCTTCTTGCACGTGGAAAATTTCAAATGGAGGCGATTGAAAAGGCACGGAAATATGAGAATTCAGGCTTTCAATGGACGCGAAGAATTATTGCACTTACTGCAGTTTTCTTTATAATCGTCTGGCCTAAAATAGTTCCAGTCTTTTTTGACGTTTCAGTCTTCTTGACTTGGACAGAATTTAGTAGAGGTTTTCTGTTTTTAATTGAACAGAAAGAAATGCTTGTGGACAGGCAGTTCGCAGGTGTGGTAATAACGCCAATGGATACGCACTTAATGGCTTCAATCATAGGGTTGTATTTTGGTGGAAGTTTAGTAAAAAAATAGTTGCGTAACTATTTAAAATAATATATAGGAGAATATTATGGGAAGAGATCTTAAAGATATCACAGGTAGAGCTTTAAAACGCAGAACTAAAGATGCGATGGGAAGAGCGTTATTTCACGGTAAAAGTAAATCAAAACCTAAGAAGCATAAACAAGGCTATAAAGCTAGAGAAGATGAATCTTTGGGTATGAGAACTGGAAAAGAATCCACTAAAAAACAATCTATGAAAGATCGTAGAGATGAATCTTATGGTAAATGGGGTAAAAGACCTAACCAAAAGATTAATAAAAAACATGGTGGACATGTTAGTTCTAGAACTAGACACATTATGGATGAAAAAGATGAAATCCGTAGAGTGGATCGTGAAATTAGAAGAAATGAAGGTTATAAGAAGGGCGGAAAGGTAAAAAAATAACTTGGAAGATACAACCGCTATCTACGTCATCCTGAAAAGGATTCGTGAGCGCAAAGAACAATTAAAAAACATTATCGCCAATGGCATTCACAGCTTTGACGAATACAATAAGTGTGTTGGTGAATACAAAGGCTATAATATAATGGAACAGGAAGTACAGGACCTGCAGAAAGATGAGGAACAAGATGGAGATACCAAAACGTAAATTTGCTTTAGAGGAAAAGGATTTATCTTTAGAGGCAGATGAGAATAATAAGGTAGCAGAAGAAAAGGAAAATCGTTTCCTTAAAAAAATTCAAGATGAAGCTACTAGCAATATAAAACATTTATCAACAGAAAAAATTTTAGACCGATTACCTGAACCTACAGGTTGGAGGATTTTGGTGCTTCCCTATAAAGGACAAGGAAAGACAAAGGGAGGAATAATATTGTCAGATCAGACAATGGAGGAGAGGGGATTTTCAACCGTTACAGGTTATGTCCTAAAAGTTGGACCTGATGCCTATAGAGACAAAGAGCGATTTCCAAATGGACCATGGTGTAAGGAAAAGGACTGGATTATATTCGGTCGTTATGCTGGTTCTAGATTTGGAATAGAGGGTGGTGAAGTGAGAATACTTAATGATGACGAGATAATTGCTGTGGTAAACGACCCAGAGGATATCTTACAATTTAAAACATAACAGGAGAAAAACATGCCTGCAGAAGAAAAAATGCAAGTTCAAATGCAATCAGAAGCAGATGCCAAGATGGTTGACTTGCCAGCAGAAGGTGAAGCCACCGAGGTTAAACTTGATGACGAACCTAAAAAAGTTAATTCTGACGATACTTCACAAGAAGTAGATGTTGGTGTTAAAGAAGCAGCTTCAGAATCTGAAGTAGAAGAATACGGAAAAAAAGTACAAACCCGTATAGATAAATTAACAAAAAGAGCTCGAGAAGCGGAAAGACGTGAAAAAGCTGCCATTGATTATGCACAAGGAGTTCAACGGGATGCTCAAGAAATAAAACAAAGAGCACAACAAGTTGATTCAGGATACGTTGCTGAGTACGGGGATCGTGTCGAAGCACAGATTACCCAAGCTAAAAGAGAATTAAAAGAAGCTATGGATTTGGGCGATACTGAAAAACAAGTGGATGCTCAAACTAAACTTAGCCGTTTGGCTATTGAAGAAGAACGAGCACAATCCCATAAGGCACAGCGCGAAAGATTAAAAAAGGAGATGGAAGCAAGAGGAGTTGATCCAAATCAACCTCAAATGCCTCAACAGCCTCAATATCAGCCACGCCCAGCCCCCAAACCGCCTGATCCAAAGGCAGAAGAGTGGGCCAATAAGAATGAATGGTTTGGACAAGATGAACCAATGACCTTGACATCTTTCTCAATTCATCGTAAATTGGTGGAAGAAGGATTTGACACTACATCCGATTCATACTATAATGAAATAGATAAGAGGATGAAGGAAACATTTCCTCACCGATTTGAAAAACAAGTTTCGCCAACCCAAGCAGTTTCTTCTGTTAATAGAAGTGCAGCTCCAGGAAGGCGCAAAGGCACAGTGAGACTCACACCATCACAAGTAGCCATCTCAAAAAAACTAGGTGTGCCACTAAGCGAATATGCGAAGTACGTGAAGGAGTAGGCATATGATTATGAAAACGAAACAACCGCAAAAACTACCATCACGCGAGTCTGAAACCAGAGAGAAAACTTCTCGAAGGAAACCATGGGCTCCACCTACACAACTAGACGCACCACCTGCACCAAAGGGCTTTAAGCACCGATGGATAAGGGCCGAAGTAGTAGGACAGCTGGACAATAAAAATGTCTCTGCCAGACTACGGGAAGGTTGGGAATTTGTCCGAGCGGATGAATATCCTGATACTCAATGGCCTCAATTAGACTCAGGTAAATATAATGGTGTTATAGCTGTTGGAGGATTAATGCTAGCAAGGATTCCTGAGGAAACCGTTGCAGAGCGAAATGCTTACTTTCATCAACTGACGAAAGATAAGGATGAAGCGATTGCAAACGACCCCCTTAAGGACCAACATCCTAGTATGCCAATCTCTTCGGAGAGAAGCACTCGCGTAAGTTTTGGTGGCAAAAAAACCTAGTAGGTTTTCCACATAATTTACACAAAATTGACACACTCATAAGGAGTGAGTCATAATTAATACTATGAGGAAAAATCATGGCAAATAAAGACGCGCCATTTGGTTTAAGACCTGTAGGGGAATTAGGAGCTTCAA
>VTLG01000138.1_pt1 | contig 23178 bp, 29 predicted proteins | sample 4694571 | NCBI WGS metagenome assembly VTLG01 (sample SAMN12604809, study PRJNA352737) | marine metagenome | biome: ENVO:00000447; feature: ENVO:00000209|ENVO:00000569|ENVO:01000036; material: ENVO:00002151; isolation source: viral sequences binned using virsorter ...
TTGCTCCCGAAACTGTTCCTACAACGGCTGTTCCGTAATTCGAGTTGCTAGTGTCCCTATAACTGACCACGATCTTGTTATTGCTGCTATCAAAAGCAGTGCTAGTATTATAAGCAGAGTTTGTACCACTGAAAGTTGCAGCAGTTCCAAAGCTGATACTCGTGCCTGAAACTTCGCCTACAATAGATTTTCCATAATTTGTTGAAGCTGCATCTCGAAAAGAGATAACTACTCGATTTTCGTTAGAGTCAAAGGCGATTGAAATTTCCCCCACATCACTTGTTTCAAAAACAACTGGCGTTCCATAGGTTAAAGAACTCCCGCTTACTGTAGCTACGACAGCCGTTGCATAATTAGAGTTTCCTAAGTCCCTGTAAGCAATAACTACTTTATTGTTAGTGCTGTCAAAAGTTTCACAAATTGTTGAAGAGTTAGCTGACTCCCAAACAGAAGATGTACCAAAACGAAGTGCTTCTGGTTCAGACACCCCGCTCACCGTACCACCCTGCACGATTACGCTACCCGCAGCACTGGCTGAAATTGCAGAGTCGGCTACGCCTACGAAATTAGTAGCGTCAAGATTGGTTCCTTCATAAGAACTTTGATAAGCAATAGCATAGCATTTAGGAGCAACACTATTAGCCGTGGCAATTACTGTTACTTTTTGATCTTCATCATACGCTGCACCAATGTAATCTAAATAATCACTAGACCAATCAGTGGTTGTTGCGTTAAGTGTTGGGGTCGTTCCACTAATGGTGACATCTCTAGCTTTTCCTGCCGAACCTGTGCTCCAAATAATTACATGACTTGCTGAAGCTGCGTTGTAAACAGATTTGATGTAACCCTCGCCACTCCCCGTATTATCAACTTGTGATCCGCTTGATAAAGTCGTACCCGACAAAGAAAGTACAGCTACTTTCCCCGTATTAGCGGTCGCATCATTAAAGTATTGCAAAGTTTTATCTTGTACAGGATCATACGAAACATCAGCGTTTCCATTACAAGGGCCAATACTTAAATAAGTTCCATTAGACCAATTTGTTCCAGATATAGTCACAGATACAGAAAACAAGGTGCTTACCGATGTTTGTATGGTCGTAATTATTTTTTGAGCAGTTGAGTCATAGGTTATGCCTAAAGGATAGTAATAACTGCCAAAACTAGCAGGACTTCCAGAACTGAAACCTGTGCCTGAAATGGTATGTACCGTTCCATAAGCACCAACATTGTAGCTATCGTAATAAGCGGTAAAAACCTTACCTGCGTTAGCATCATACACAGCTTCAATGTAACTTGCTTTCTGTGAGCCTCCTCCCTCTATACGACCTGACGATCCATAAGAAACACTGGTTCCACTAATTGTAGCGACTACGGCTTCACCTTGAGCACTTGAGTTTTGATAAGCAACAAAAACTTTATTATTGCTGGAATCAAAACAACAAGACGTATAACTTGTCAAACCGCTTGAAAACACAACCGGAGTTCCTACAGACAAAGTAGTACCAGAAACCGTACAAACAACCCCTGTTCCGTATGAACTATTGTCTTGGTCTCGATAAGCAATAAATATTTTATCGTTAGCCGTGTCATAGCAAACTGATGCGTAATAGCCCAGACCAGTAGCCGTGCCTCCACTAAAATCTATTGCTGAACCTACTGCTATAGGGAGAGTAGTTGTTCCCACTTCCGTAACCGTCCCATCACTATTGAGTATCACAGGCTTCTTAGTTGCTATTCCACTGCCGCTATCGGTAAAGGTCAGTTGTTTGGCTGCCGCTCCTGCGGGGAGTAGATCAGATAAATTGCTCACGATGTATACTCCAAGTTAATTGCGGTGGCTGACAGGGCTTTACCCGCTTTGACGCTGCTACTCACAGTCGTGATTGTTCCATCGTCCTGAACGTAATAGTCACTGCCCGGAGTCAAGGAACTCAATCCTGTCGAGGCTATGCCGCCCTTCATTGTGATGTTCCCACTGGCTGCGCTTGAGATGGCTGCGTCTGATATGCCGAGGAAGTTAGATGCGGTGACGTTTGTTGAACTCAAGCTGTATGCGATTGCTTGTCCTATGCCACCTGAATAATTAAACGCCCCCGCTACTATAGTTATGTCTTGCTCGGGATCATAAGCGTTGACTCCCCACGGAACTGAAACTACACCTGAAACAACGGTTGGCCCTGCGGTTGTTGATACAACAAAATTAGGCGTGGTTCCCGTTAGACTTATCGTAAAACTTTGTAAATAATTTAGGTTTCCCTGATATAGAGCAGTGATTCTATTGAGGTCTGGATCATAAACTGGCGTTGCGAAATAATTATTACCATCTGCTGTTGTCCCATTATTTGTTTGCGTCCCTGCTGTACCCGTAGTACCTGAAACAGTAAAAGTATTTATTATATTAGTATAGGTAGCAGCAGCAGAGCTACCATAAACGGAGAAAACGAAGGTATTGTTTGTAGAATCAAACGTACCGGCAAGATTGCCCACAGCCGTACTAGTTGAAGTAAGTACAGTGACATTTGCCCCCAAGCTAGGTGTATTTCCGCTCAAGGTGATCGTTTTAGCTGCCATTGTTGTACTAGAGGTTCTTAGAAAAAGAACCGATTTATTCGCATTAGGATCATAAAAAACTTTAAAAACGCTAGACGAGGCTATACTTGTCGATACAGCAGAACTGGGAAAAGACAATGTACTCCCGCTTACATCTCCAACTATAACTTCGACATATGTACCAGAAGTGTTGTTATAAGCTATAATTACATGACTAGTAGAGGGGTCATAAATACAAGAAACCTCGATTATTGTATTAGAAGCGACAAGAACTGACGACCCCCAACTGATTGTTCCTGTACCTGCATTAACTGTACCTGCGACAGCATACAAATAACTACTATTATTAAAGTCTTCACCCGCTAAAATAATTTGTCCGTTGTCCGAATCGTAACAAATATCCCAATTCTCTCCAGTATCAGTTCCTCCAGAGGCAAAAGGGTAAACTATAGGTGTTCCAAAAGTCCAAGTTGTCCCGCTTAAAGAGGCAACGGTTAGGTGAGGGGCGTAAACACCACCAGTGAATACTACTCCTATGAAAACCCATCTATCAGCACCTTCGTCATAACAACCTCTAACTTCTTGTCCTGCCATCGAAGCCGGAAAAATCTCAGTGATTGAACCAAAATTATCAGCAGAACCACTCACCTCACTTACTGTCCCATCACTGTTTAAGATAACAGGCTTGCCTGACGAGGTGACGTTACCACTGGCCGTGAAACTTACTTGCTTACCTGCACCCGCAGGAAAAAGATCGCTTAGATTCGTCATCCTGTATAGTCCTTGATATTAATCTGGTTTGTCTTGATCGCGTTGCCGATTAGCTGACCACCTGTGTCTGTAGATAAAGTGCCGTCTGTCTGGACGTAGTAATCAGTGCCTATGGTTAAAGTAGTGGTGGCTAATGTACCTACCACTGCTGCGCTGTCAGACCCAGATGATGGCGAGTAAACAAAAGCAAGTTTGTTTGCCGAAGTGTCGTAAGCTACATCGACCCCATAAGTCAGTATGGTTTCATCAGCAAAAAGGCTGCCGGAAGTTGTCCAACTACTTGTAGTTCCAGAAATACTGCCGTAGTAAGCAATGCCTTTACTCGCAGAAGCATCTCTTGTGCAAATAGCTAACTGTCCACTAGAAGCGTCAAATGCAATGTTGTGCATAAAGTAATTGCTGTCGCTTGTATCACCCGCTAAAACCCGCGTTTCAATCGTTACGTTGGAACCACTCATACTAATCACAGAAAAGTAAATCGGTAAGTTAGTACCTTCTGCATAAGCCACACCGCTTTTTCCGTTTACCGAATCGTAAACACAACGAGGAAATCTTTGTTGCGGTGATCCGATGCCAAAACTTGAAGCTGTACCCGGAGTGCCTGAACCGCTTGATATGGCTAAATTTAAAACGTAAAGGTCATAGGAACTGTCTGTATAGGCTACAAGCACTTTATTTTCAGTAGCATCAAATGACGCATCTATTTCATAGGTTGCTGAAGACCCGTTTAGCAGTGCGGGAGTGTTAAAACTTATTGCATCTGGCCCTGTTGTGACTGTACCTATGACGTAAGTGGCATAAAAACTGTTACCTGCATCTGCATACACAATGACTATGCGGTTGTCGTTAGAATCAAAGGTCATACCAATGTATCTAGTATCTGCACTTTCAAAAATTGTAGGTGAGCCAAAAGCTATCGTGCTACCTGAACCAGTACCACTTACCGATCCCACAATAGCCGTACCGTAAGCACTGTTTCCCTGATCTTGATAGGCAATAACTATACGGTTGACGTTGGAGTCAAAAGCTATATCCATTCCCGCGCTACCTGTGGTAGCTGACTCAAAAACAACAGGAGTACCCCACGTTATTGAGGTTCCTGATAATTCGCCTACAACTGCTGTACCATAATCTGAATTGCTACCGTCTTTATAAGCCATCACGAAACGATTGTTGGCTGAATCATAAGCTAAAACTTTTGCCTCACTTTGATAAGCGGATGCAGCAGTAGGACTACCATAAGTCGCACTGACCGTTCCAAAAAAATCGTTGTTCTCACACCGACTACCCCAAGTATTAATCGTGCCTGTAGCTGTGTTGCTAATGGCGGATGGGGCAAGACCTAAGAGGTTGGTTGAGGTGAGGTTTGTTGCATCATAGGGAATTGTATAAACCTGTGACTTTAAATAATTACTTGCGCTTCCATCTCGGTATAAAAGCACCGCTTGGTATGTATCAGGATCATAGGCAACTCGGTTTACCCCATCGGGTATTTCACCCGCCACTATTTCTGTCTGATCGTTTGACCAAGTTATAGTAGTGCCGCTAATGGAGACAGTAGTAACGTAGCCATCTAAATCAGGAGATGGACTCTCGTATATAAATACAAAATTAGACGAATTAGCAGCATAAGTTAAAGCCTTATAAAAACTATACGCATATTGCGTAGTACCTCCACTCACTGTCCCTATAAAAGCAGTTTCTGTTCCTTCTAATGTTATGGTGCTTCCACTGGTACTTATCACGCGACTATTAGTAGTTCCAGCATTCCCACTAGTAGGGCTTGTCCCATAAACAATTAATGCCTTGCTATTGCCTGTATCGTAATCTATTGCATTGGTATAACTGGATGGAGCCGAACTTTTTGCTACTACAGGACTTCCAAACGTAAGTGTTGTCCCACTAATTGCCCCCGCAATAACTTCTACATTCGTGCTTCCTTTAGCATAAAGTATGATGACCTGATCTCCAGTTCCGTAGTCATAACACATATCTACGTGTTTAGGGGCGTTACTAATGCCAGCGGTCGTAAAAGTAGTCTCGTTGGTGTCCCATGTACTTGTCGCTGAACCCGCGCTTCCTGAAAGAGTTGCAACCGCTGCATACCCTTGGTAATTAGTATTAAATTCAGTGCCACACCACACCACTTTAGATGTTCCAGACCACTCCACCACATTTTGATAAGCCCAAGTAGGAGTAGAACCAGAAGGGTTCATAATGGTTACACTAGACCCCCATGTAATAGAAGAGCCATTTGACGTTCCTACTATCGCTTTAGGTAAAGAACTGTCTTCGCAGCACATTACAATCCTATCCTCAGTAGCGTTATAGCAACAAGATATGTAGTTTACTGCGCGAGAAAAAATGGCTGTGGGAGTAGTCCATGATACGGCCTGACTCGTTACTGTGCCTATTACATAGTAAGGGTATGAGGAGTAAGCAGAATTGCTAAAAATAACAACTATTTTGTCGTTCACTGTATCGTAGCACCAATCCTGAGTGTATTGAGTTCCCGAAGCTATTGTTTCTAAATCGTTAAGAGCCGCAGAAACTGGAGTTTTCGCCACAGCCGCAGCCTTCCCCGCCGCCGTGAGAATGACAGGCGCACCCGCGCTGATATTGCCGTCAGCTACAAAGTCTGTGTTGTTTTGACCGCCACCTGCTGGCAGCAGATCGGCTAAATTAGTCATTTATACACTCCAACCTATAGCACCGTTGATGTAGGTCATTGTTATTTCAGCGAAGTTTTTATCAAATGTCAGGTCAGTGGCTGAACTAGCTATATTGCTTCCGTTACGCGCTACGGTAAAACTGGTTGTGGCTGCGGCTCCAGTTCCATCTTTGACAATAACGAAATCCCCTGCTGATGGGCCAGCAGGTAAGGTAATCGTAATGCTTCCTGCTGTAGCTACAATAAACTGCCCAGATGTAGCACTGACTCCTACACCTGTTAAGGTGGGGTCTGGTTGCCCTCCAGTTACAACTGATGTTCCATCCTGTTTTATTACTGAAACCCGGATAACATCATCGTCATCTTTAGTTATGTAAATCCTGTCCCCTGCGGCACAGGTATAACTAGCACCACCATTAATGTTGCACGTAGTAGCGTTAAAGGTCATGGGCCATGCGGCAGCAGCTATAAGTACCATCTGCTGGCCTTTCGTCATGGTAAAGGCAGTCGTAGTGGTTGTTCCTGTAATTACTGCTACATTACCCGTTGCAGTAGTAAGGTCTACAGTCGTTGCTGAAGCTATATCTGCATTCACCAAACTAGTAAGCCCTGTACCACCGTTGGCTACTACCAAAGTCCCTGACGTAGTGATTGTGCCTGATGAGGTTATTGGGCCACCACTATAACTTAACCCTGTTGTACCTCCAGAAACATCTATGGAAGTAACCGTACCTGACCCTGTTTCGGTAGGGTTAGCATTAAATACCGCTGCACCTGCCCCTGCTCCATCAGTGTATACAAACGCTTTTTCTCCGGTTCCTATGGTGATTTCTGCACCTGAACCCTGCTTAATAGTGATTGACTGCCCACCAGTAGTAGCGTTCTCAATCATCCACATCTTACTTACCGTATTAGGGCCAAGCGTAGCGGTTCGTGTACCAGTGAGAGAAACAGCCGAAGTAAACTTCAAGTACAAAGCTCGTGTGCCATCGGCTGTAGCATCAGGAATAGTGAATGTTTCATTAGAGTCAGCCGCAAATTGTTTAGTGCCATACCCTAACGCATCGGTAATGAGTTCTAAGTTGGTGTTGGTACTGGTTCCCCACGTACCATCCTCATCTCCGGTTGTGATCTCTTTTAGTCGTAAATTGTTTACATAAGTTGCCATAATTAAGTCCTATGCCGCTTTGTCAGTATCTATGTCCACCCAATTAGGAGTTTGAGGTGTGCTTATATTAGTCCAATTTGGTGTCTGTGTAACGTCTATTGAACTCCAACCTTTAATTGCTACAGTGCCTATGGCTCCTGTACCTACTACCCCATTGGGGTATGCAACACTACTGAAGCTTGCTGTAACCGTACCGACAGCTCCAACTGCGCCTACTCCCGTAGGAGTAACTACTACTAGAGGCGTAACTGCTTCAACAGCTCCAGTACCCTCTACTCCGGTAACCGTGTACGACCAATCGTAAGCTGGGGTTACTGTACCTACAGCACCCGTACCTACTACTCCGCTAGGAATAGTAAATACACTACCAATACTGAAGGTGACTGTACCTACTGATCCGGTTCCGCTTATACCGTTGGGTACAATATTTTCGCTAGTGTTAGTACTAACACCGTTTACTGCGCCTACCCCTTGTACCCCAGTTAAACTGAAGCTTGGTACAATGGATACACTACCTATAGAGCCTGTGCCTTCAACGCCTGTGGGTCTAACTAACCCGGTGTAGTTCAGTATTACTGTTCCTACTGCGCCTGTACCCTCTACTCCTGTAGGAGTAATGTTGGCCGTATAGTTTACAGAGACAGTACCAACAGCCCCTGTACCTGACGTAGAAATGCCATTAGCACCCCACGCGCCTTGACCCCAACCACGCGCACCCCAAGTTGCACCGAGGTCTACAAGGGTAGAGGCTTGACCACCCCACCTATTGTGACCCCAAGGACGTTGACCCCATCCGCTCATGGCAGTGGCCTGTTACGCTATACGAATAATCGCAGTAGCTGCTGCCGCTGTAGGGAATTGTATCTGGAAATCACCAGTGCTTACTGTCTGATCCCCACCAAAACTCAACACCGCACACGCAGAGTTAGAATCAGTTGTGTCGTAAATCAACCCTCCACACGTTGTAAACGAAGAGGAAGTCCATGTCACTGAACTGAAATTAGTAATGGCTGTTGTACCATCGGCTGTAGGTGTAACAGAAGTAAGAAGCTTACCCCCTGTGGTATACCCTGTACCCGACAGTTCATCAGTATTTCCAGTAACATCACTGTAGTTAGTAGTTGCCGCACCGTATGTACCACTACCAGAAGCAGTAGCTTTAAGAAGCGCCAACTTAAACGTGGTGCTCCCTGCGCTGAAGTTGTGTAAACCCTTCATCAGTTCAACTTTAAACGATGTGGGCATTGCAGTTGTGATTGTAATTGCCATATTAGACCTCTAATAGTTTCACTAGTTCTGGATGCCCAGCATCCCTAAAACGATTGGTTAATGTAGTATTGTGAGAAGCTACAGCTTGACGTAAATAGTTCAGCATTACGTTTCTAATGTCTTCTCTAAATGCTTCTGCTTGCGCCTGTATAACAGGGTGTGAGTTACTTCCAATAGATATAACTTCATTTACGGCTTGCTCTGCAAGTTCTTCAGGAGTAAACCCGCGACCCGAAATCATGGTAGCTGTTGCTATTCCTATTTTTGCACCGCCTTTTGTACTAATCATAAGTAATCCTTATTGGGGAGGTATCCTTACAACCCCTGAACGATAAGTATCTGTTTCTAACCTACCCGCACCTAAATTTTTAAGAAGTGCCATAGCATCTATATACATTTTTTGGTACATCTGCACCATGTCTCCCTCTCCTTTTTGGAACCTTATAGCTTGTACCAAAGCTCCATTAAGCAATGCTGAATCAAACTCTGTGCCTAAGTATGTAGTTCCCGCTGTAACAATAGACTCAGGGTACTCAGCAAAATGAATTTCTGACTGATACGCCGCATCGGGGGTTGGGCCTAGAATGAACGTAGTTTGCCCGAATATACCGTAATGCACGGGTAAACCTGTGGCTGTAGGTAAAGGATAGGCTTCCCGCATAAAACTAACGTCTTTGTTCAGCAAATAGTGGTAGTTCCCAGCACCATCTATAACCGCTAGAGAATATACATAAAGTATATTGGATGGCATTGTCAGGTACTTATTGTTAAGACTCATATTACCTGTCTGATTTTTACGCATCGCAGGTAAATCTACGGTAGTGAATATCAACTGCTCGGCCTGTTGCGTAAACATAGCCAACTGGTCATTTGTAAATGTATGCTCACAAATGTCTTGTATATTGGTTTTAAGTTCGGTGTAGTTCACCTAGCACTCCCTACGCCATAGGCCCACGAGCCATAGTACCTTTAGTGGCTGCGCCAACACCGCGTATTTTTATTCCACTAGTTTTAACTGTTCCAGAAGATTGTTCTGGTGAGTTAACTTTTGTACCGGGGTTGTATTCTTTAATACCGCCCACTTTTTTTACTTTAATCTTGCCCATTGTTTCACCTCATCAAGTTGGTGTATTTGCTTGTCCACCCATACCACTATGGGCAGCACAATAATAGTGTAATGTAGGTGCGCCCGTAGCTACTGTTATTTGCGTGTACGCCCCTGCATTTCCGGGTACACCGCTGGTAGTCACTCCGGTAGTGTACTCTACTCCTCCACCCCACGTCCCATTCGGGGTTGTTGAAAACCTTAACGGGTGTGTACCATTTGTACCCGCTGATTGGTCAAACTTATAAGTGTTCCCCTCAAACAAAGTTAATGTGGGGCTTACCACACCATCTATATAAAATTTATTGCCTGTGCCATACACGTTTGTACCTGTAGCTACTGTTACCGTCAACGTGGTGGTAAGTATTATAGACACTTCTCCAACATGCCCAAAAGCAAAAATAGGGTCTGCTGGTTGTAGTCGCGCTCGACTTTCAGGGTAACCTGTAAAATCGGGTCTTGGATCGCGTATTGCCTGTGGGTCACTCACAGGAAACGTACCTAATAACAGTTGAGGTTGGTCTGGATTCCAACACTCAGGACACGCTTTGATACCCGTAACTACTTCTTTTATAACAAGTGGCTTTAACTGTCGTAGCCTATACTGAAACCCACATACATCACATTCTGCTAACGCATTTTGGCCCGATGCAAACCTCTCGCTCATAACTATCTAGGCCCATACAAACGCGGTGTAAGCATTTCGGAAGCTTTTTCCCTATCTTCTCCCGCTGCTAACGTGTATTGCTCATCATATTGCGCTTTTAACATTTCTAAACGTGGCATACCTTCGGGTAATTTAGTAGCTATGTAGTACGCCAAACCTGCCACTAACGCAGGAAAAAATCTAAACGGCATGTCAGGAGTCTGTACACCCGCCCCCGCATCTTGTATACGCCGTAACCTCCAGTACCTAACAACATAGTAAGGAGTCCCAACCGTTCCTTGGTCGGGAACAGGCCATACTGTAATAGTAGGATGGTCACGCAAACGGTCTACCCAACACTGTATAGGTCTACCTTGCGTAAGTTTGTTAGGTATAGAAGCATAATTATCTACACTAATACGAGAGAGATTCAGGTCAGTCTGTAAAGTAGTGCTGCCTTCGTTAGTACGAATAACTTGTTCAAGTAAATCAATAGTATCCGCAGGAAGATTGTAAGTAGCAGTCCCTTGACCAAGGTTTACAAACCCTTCGTCAATCGTCCACATATTTACACCACGATTTGCCCACTCAATGGTAAGCAGATTCATGGAACGTCTAGCAGTTTTTAAATCATACCCTGAATGAAGCTCACGCCCAGCACGTTCAAAGGCTTCTTCAGCAACTTCTGTGAAGTCCATCGTAAATGCTGTAGTGCCAGACGTAGCCATGTGTTAGCGTCCTCTTCTTTTAACTGGGCCTTTCTTTTTAGCCCCTGCTCTACCACCGCCTTTCATTTTTTTCATAGGCATCATACCGCCCCCACGCATTTTTTTGGTGGTTGCCATACCCCCACCACGCATTTTACGTTTTTTAACTGGGCCTTTCTTTTTAGCACCTGCCATCTTGTAATCTCCTATAGAACTTATTACGTAGTTTATACATGGGTTCTACATCATATTTTTTAAAATACTTTTCGTAATACCCCAAAGACTTTAACTTTTCCGCAGCCTCTTCTAGTTTAGATAGCCGCTGTACAAATACTAAAGCATATTCAACATCTGTTTCTGGTTCAAATTCTTCACTGTCTAATAACTCTTGTTCGTCATCATCTGGGTGAAACCCCATTATCCATAAGTCTCTGTCTTTATACATGTTTTCAGAAATACGCTGGTTAATTATGTCGTGGTATTTATGAAACCTGTCTTCTCTTTTTATAAACGCAGTATCGACTATGATTACTAAATCCTTGCTATCGTCCCAAGTTTTTAAGGTATTAGAAAGTAGTTCATAAGATTTATCTTCTTTAAAAACTACATCCACTTTCTTTTCTTTCCATGCCTTCCTAGCATAGGGACACGCTGGTATATCGTTAAACTCTGGGTTACGTGGTTCCAATACGTACTTAGACCAATCTTTAATTTCTTTAACTATGTCTGTTCTATCTTGTTGATTAATCATCGTTTTTTCTTTGCTGCGGGTTTTTTGCGCCTCGCCGCTTGAACTCTTCTTGGCTTACCCGCTGGTTGTCCTAACCTTTTTTTCTGTGCAACTCTTTTTCTTTTTTCTGAAGTAGTCATTTCAGAAGAGGTCTTAGGTGTTTTACTAGACACTCGTTTTGTTGGTCTACAGTAAGGAGTACCCCTTTTCTCTCCTTTCTGTCGCCCACAAGCCTTACCCGTTCGCACATCTTTCCAATCTTCCTTGAACCAGCGTTTTAACGCAGCTCCTTTTTTAGTCTTACGAACGGCCACGAGCTTTTTTCTTCCTACATTTAGCTATAGCTCCTGACGCATACGCAGAAGGAAACACTTTGTACTGAGCTTTTACCTTTCGATAACAAGCATCATGGGTAGGGCCACCTGTATTAAATGCTACGGGTCTTATTCTGCCCATGCCTCTACATTTCATCATTTACGCCATACCTCTTAACGTCTTGGCTAAACGCGCACGTTGTCCTAGCTTTCCCGATTCCTTGGCAGCGGCATTCAGTTTCTTAGCAGGTATTTTCTCTCCTGCCTTTACTCCTAGCTCTTTACGCAACGCACCCGGTTTTTTTATAGCTTTTTGAATCCAGCCACCTTTTTTAAGTTTCCTGCTTTTTTTCGGCATCTTGTCTGGGCTTATTGCTCCCATGCCTCGACACTTCATCATGCAAGTTACCTCACTTAGCTTTTTTCTTTGCCGCCTTTTTAGGGGCAGCTTTCTTAGGTTCCGCTTTAGGTTTTGCTTTAGGGGCGGGTGTTTCGCCCGGATCAGGTCTGCCAAATAAGCCAACCATAGTATATCTCCTTAAAAATCAACTAGTTAAACTATTCTTCCACGAGTATGTCCCTTACGGGCAATACCATCAGCTCGGCTTGAAGCACTGCTTTTGCCCACTTTGCCGCCTTTGGCCATCATGGTAGAAGCACCTGAATACGCGCCTTTACCCATAGACTTCTCCATGCCTTTGCTTTCATCTCTACGAGACTTAAGACTTTGAGACTTCTTGCCCTTTCTAGCCCCCAAAGACTCATCTAGTCGGTCATTGTACCCCTGCTTTTTAACCTTACCACCAGCAGCCATACCGTCTAACCTGTTCTTTTCAAAACGTTTTTCACGGTTAATGCGTAAACGTTCCTGTCGAGCATCCCTACCCTCGGCTCCACCCTTACGTTCCTTGGGGGCAATTCGATATATTTCGTCATCTAAGTTACGAATAACTTTTTTATCATGTGCTCTACTAGGCATACCGCCCTCCTTAAATTTTTTACCTTTGTCTGCTTTAGCAAACTCTTTACCCACACTTTGTGGAACTCCCGCTTTCTTAGCAAACTTAGGACTGTTAGCCACTGCTGCCATAAATTTTGCTTGTTTCTTCGTTTTACTGGGCATTAACACTTCCACCGTTTTCTAGCTTGGCGCAACCTAGAATTAGGATTCTTAGCTGCTTTTGGAAATTTTTTCATCTGACCAGCAGAACGCGCACAGAACGACTTACGCCGCTTTGCGTCCTTGCTACCCTTCTTCACTTTACCAGTAACGGCTGTCTTAAGTTTAGAGCCGGGGTTTTCCTTACGGTATTTAGCCACACCCTTCTTGGTCATACCTGCGCCAGATTTAGTCGGACGCTTATGACCACCTTTAATGGTGTGGCCTTTCATAGTTCCCTTTTTCTTAGACGCTGGCATAAGATTTAGTAACGGTTAAAACCAATAAATACGTATCTGACGTGTTAGCTCCTACCGTAGTTACTAAAATATCTCCCGTCTTACCCGCCCCACCATTGTTAGGAATACCAAACTCTGAAAAATCAATGGTATCTTCCCAATCTTGGGGTAGGTTTAAAAGGGGCATATTAGTAGTAGCATCCCACAAAAGCTCTACACCCATCCCAATATTAGAGAAGGTAATCTTCTGTAAGGTAACTCCAGTACACGCTTGCTTGGTTACAGGGTCAGCAGACAGACTAGACACATCTACTAAAACTGCTTCAGATTGCCCTGTCCCATCACTGACATTGGTAAATTTCAAGACGGCAGTTCTCCCACCGTCCTGTATTACTTGGCTTGTGAGTGCATCAGCCATAATAGTTTACTCCTCAAAATTAGTATTAAGCACTAAACGGAGTAGCACCAGCACCACTAGCAGCACCAAAACACACCGCTTCTACATACCACGTATTCGCAGCAACAATAGTACATTTAATAATACTGTCTACGTCACCGCCAGTAGTACCACCATTCCAAGTAAACGTAGTATCGCTCGGTGTAGCTAAGAAGGTTTTAGTAAGCCCGTCGGCATCTACAGACATTGCATACCCTGTAAACACATCAGCTCCAGAAGGTTTAATGACCAGATCATTAGAAAGGTCAAACCCACTAATGACAACAATCTGAGCACCTAGTTGGTTCTGTTGGTCAGGAGCGGTTGGATCAGTAGGGGGAGTAGTGCTTGAAGGCACAGTATCCAATACCGCAGGAAGTGTAAGCTGCCCTGCTCCTGTTCCATTAGTTGATGCGTATACGTTAATAACCCCAGCATTCCCCGGAGTTACAGCCCCAGTAGGGTTCTTGTTAGCGTCCAGTGTTGGGGCTGGGAAAATTGATAACGCCAGTGTAGTGTTATCAGCAGTGATTTCTTGTGCCGCACCCGGCCCAGCGGAAACAAATCCATTGAGTGATCGGACAGGGCCGGAGAAAGTAGTTCTAGCCATTATAAGTTCCTCTCATGCGAGTTAAGGTGTATCTGTCTGCATGAAGTCAGTCGGGGGCTGTCAGATACACGGGTTATTCCCGATAGTGAAGAAAGTGTACCCCAATAAAAAACCCCGCACAAGGCGGGGTCAAAATCATTATGATTTTTAGGGGGTGGTTATGTAGCACCCGGTGAGCCGTATATACCCAGTGGGTCAGATACGCCGAAGCTATATCTCTCACGGGCTTTATAGCGGCTATTACCAGTATCAAAGTCAGCATCCATAGATGTAGACATTGGGGTACGGATAAAGTGCTTCAAACCATTTGGCACGTCAGTCATCAAGAACCACGCATTACCGTCAGTCAGATAGTTATTAACTGTATAACCCTCTGGAACTGTACCGTTATTACGCATGGCGTTGATGTCATTGTCAGCCGTGCTAACCCGAAGCTCAGAATCCATCAAGCGTGTAGCAACGAATTGCAATGCAGGAGGAATAACAAGCTTACGAGGTTTAGCAGCAATCAACAGACCACGCTCATCAGTCCAACCTGCTATTGAAATAACCGCTGCTTCCAAAGAAGTCTCGTTTAAGTCAACGCCAGTAGCTGGAGTATTTGAGTTAGTTCCACCAGAAACTAGTGGATGCGCTGTTGAAAACAAAGTCTGGCCGTCCCCATAAGTAGGGCCACCAGCAAAACCAGTGTTGAGGATAGTCGCACCTTTAACCTGCTTGGTGTAAGCCATCGCTCTAGCTAGTGCCTTTGTGTAACGTGCAGAAAGCGAATCGTACAGGTTATCTTCAATAGCTTCTTCAGTTATTGAGAATCCCATAGCAATCGTTTCATTGACGTAACGCGCTGTGTAAGTTTCTTGGGCGTTGTCATAAGCAATAGCCGCGCCTTCGTTTTTAACGGGGGCAGCGCCAAAGCCTGATAACTTCACCTCTTCTTCAAAGGAACGGTCAGAAGTCTCTGTTTCAAAGATTTCCTTAGTTTCCTCACCATATCTTGCATACTCAAGGCCAAACAGGGCATTTAAACCCGGAAGGAGTTCCTTGAGGAGTTGCGCTCGTGAAATAGCCATATCTCAAGTCTCCTTATATACCTGTCTGGTTAGTGTAAGAATGTGCACCGGGATTAAACTTCACGATCACATCAGTGTATGCGTCACCAACTGCACTTCCCGGTGCGTCAACAAAATCAACGATTCTGAAAGCCCATCCAGCAGTAGTGTTGGTTGTTGCATCTAACGCAGTGTTCGAGTTCCCTGTAGTAGTACTACCTGTAGAAGTCGATTGTACCGCGTCAAAATGCGCGTTTTGTCCTAAGTCAGCTTGCGTAATAGAACCCGCAGCTTGAGCTTGGAACAATGTATTGGGGTCATCTACGATGAATGCCAACGCATCATCAGCCACTGTACTAGCTGGCCAGTACTGACGGTTAACAAAACCCAAAGTTGCATCTGTGTAGGAACAGCCCATGAACACGCCTATTGTACCAGCAGGGAAAGGTGTTGAATTATCCCCATTGGTAGTTACTAGCTCGATAGTACCATTGGCAGCAATCGCAACGACTGCACCATAAAACAGGTTAGTACCATAGCCAGAAGTAATAGGAAGCTTTCGAGTTGACCCCGCGTACGGAAGTCCCCCGATTTCATTCAAAGGCTTTAACCCATAAGGGGTTGCTGTTGTAGCCATTAGAATATCTCCTAAATTATCCTTTACCGAAAGTGACTTTAGTAGACCGCTCATTAAAGATTGGCATCCTAGAATCAGACTCTCGCATTAAGTTATTGTCTACGGAACGTATTTGTGCTTCATTAGTTTCTTTGTAATAAGCACTGCGTTCCTCAACAAGTTCTTTGGGTGCTTTGCAAAGCATTAAACCGCCCATGACAATATTGTCTTTGAAACGGTCATTCTCAATACTCACCAACTGAATCTCAGGGTGGTCTGAGGCTTTACACGGCTCCCAACCTTCTCGTAGTTTAGTAGAAACATTAGTAGGATCAGGTTGGCCGTTAGTAGAAACGCGAACCCAATGAAAAGTGTAACCCTTTTGTGGAGTAGGGTCAGGTAAAAGCTCTGGCCTTTTCCACGCTTGTCTACGAGTTTTCTTTTCTTTAGTGTCTAAATCTCTGTTTAATCTATTTTCAGCCATTAGTTCTGTTCCTTCATTAATTTTGCAACCTGTTGGGCGTACTCTTCCACGGGTACTCCAAAGCGATTCGCTAAAGCAACTTGTGTTTGCGTAAGTCGCACTTTTTTAGGTGCTGTGCTCCGCGTAGCGGGTGCAACCACATTGCTCGATTTTTTCTTTGGTGTCTCCGGTTCGTCTTCTATTCCCTCGTCAAATTCGGCAGGGAACACTTCACGCATCCGAGAATCAATTTTCTCGTAGTATTCATCGGACTGAGGATTAATTTTCTCCTTAGTCAATTTTGTGTGCAGCCCTAATGCAAGAGCTGTCATCTCATCATTTGAACCAAACCACGGGTTTTTGTCAGCCCAAGCAATAGCTTTGGGGTCACGTTGCACCTTGGATTGGGGTACTTGAATGGATTCTTTCGTATTATCAGCAGTTTGTAAAGGAGTTTGTGCAACACCTGTAGCCTCTCCTACCTCTCGTTTTTGCAAACTACTAACCTTGTCAGCTCTAATTTGTGCTTTATTCAAAGCTTCTTGAGCTTCAAGCATTTCTTCAGATTGTCCTGCTTCGTAGGCTTGGCGGTATTGTTTCTTAGCTAAAGTCAGTTCTGCTTCTACTTGCTGTTGAGCTGATTCAATCAAAGTGTTATGACTTTTATCTACACTTCCTTTAAGTCTTTTATTTTCTTCTACTAATTGTTGAGCATAAGCAATAGCCTCTTCTTTCTGACGTTGGGCAGTTTCTTTAGCCCTGCGTTCATCATGGTAGCCTTTACTAAAATGCTTTATGCGTTTTTTAACTTTCTCTGAATAATTTTCTAATTCGTCATCCGTCACTTCTTCAGGAGGTTCAGAAGGTTTACGACCCCTATCTGCTTCAGGGGTATCATCAACTACTTCAACCTCTACTTCCTTGTCCTCTACCACTTTTACTTCCCGTGGTTCTTTCTTAGGTTTCTCTATAACTTCACGGCCTACAGCACCTTCAACCTCTATGTCAGGTGTTTCTTCAGCAGTTTCTACTTCAACTTCAGTTATATTTTCTGTCTTATCTGGATCAGGAAACTCGTACTCTACTTTTTGTATGGGCATTATTTATTCCTCAATTTGCACGAGCGATAACGCTCGGATCATCAACAACAGCTTCTACAGAATCATCGTTCATTAAACGATATTCCTGTTTGCCTACTTTAAAACGTGTACCAGTATTAGCCCGAAACATTACATAATCACCTTGTTTACACCAAGGGCCAGTAGGGAATCGGTCTTTATCGGCATACGCTTGCTCACCCATGTCAAGCACTAGTCCTATTGTAGACAGGATGTACTCATCACGAAGGGTTTTAGCGGCTTTAACAATGCCACCATCAAACGTTTCTTCTATATTTGGTAATGCAATCAATAACCTATACCCCACAGGTTTGGGGATAAGAGCATCTAATTTGTCTTGCGCTACCTCTTCTTCTTGCAATTTCTCCTTACGTTTTAGCTCTAAAGCTGTCATTTCAGTCATCTTGGTTTTCCATGTGTATACGCGAGAGGTCATTCACTTCTCGTAATGCGGTGTCCAGACCCCGAAGCACACCACACACTTCTTTATAATCAGCGTAGTCTTTAGCTGCGCCAGTTCTTATAAATTCTTCGCTAGACCGTTTTTGGTCTGTAATTCTATCTACTAACACTTCAAAGACAGTTTTACCCATTATCTATCCTCTCGGTCATCGCGGTAGGCTTCAGACGCATCACGATGCGCTTCGGCTCTAGTTCGTTTTTCTTCACCAGCAGCTTTGGAGATGTCCAATATAGTTTTAGCTTCCTCTATATCGTTCTTAGCTTGAGCTTGTTGGTTTTGAGAAGCTATGCGGTTTGCCTCAAGAACTTCCGTAGAAATAGCTTTTTGTTCTTGAAGGTCTTGATTACGCGCCTTAAGTGCAAGTTCTGCCGCATCTTTAATAGCCAACCTTTCTTGATCGGCAATTTTAAGATCAAGTTCTTTTTGTTGCATTTGCACTAATGGGTCTTCAGCAAGCTCTTGAGCAGCTTGTTGTGCAGCTTGTGCCTGTTTGTCTTGGCTTAACTTAATTGCAGCTTGTGCTTGAAGGGCTGCAATAGAATTTGCCAACACTGGCTCAAACGATTCTTCAGGGGGTGGTAACGGAGAACCTAAATTGGTTTCAATCTGTTGCCTGTATAAGAAAGCCATGTGTTCTGCAAGGTGGGCTTGCAAAGCACCCATAATTTCATTAGCTCGTGGATTCTGCCCAATAAATGCTGCCATTTGTGGGTCTTGCATAAACGCATCATGTGCTTGGATATGGGCTTGGTGATCTTGAGTAATAAATGCCTTTAATGGTTCTCCTACTAAAGCATTCATATTTTCACTCACGGGGTCAATCGGCTTCATATCATCATCCGTGGGTACAAGCTTGTCTGCGTTCTTAATACCTAAGACCTCAATCATCTGCCTATGCAGTTGAGGTAAATCATAGATTTGAGGGGAAGCCTGTGCCATCTGCATAACAGTTTGATACTGCACTACCCGTTGTGCCATCGTACTGCTATTAGGGTCGCTGACAGGAATTACTTCCACCGTGGCATAATCGGCTTGACGAGCACGAGGTGAGCCACGGTCAGGCTCGTAACCATACTCTAATGGGGCATACTCAGCCATAATCGCTCTAAGCAGCTTAAACTCCTGCTTCATAGCGTAATGAACACGGGATTGAACCGCAGCCATTGGCTTTAAAGTACGTTCTAATAGAGCTAATGTTGTACCGACAGGCGCATTTGCGCTCATATCGGAGATATTCATGTCTGAAATAGCCCCTAATCTGCGGCCTTCTTCAGTAATCTTGTCTAATAGAGCTAATAATGTCTGACTTGGCTCTTTATAGGGCAATGGCAAAATATTATCGCGGATTGACCCGCTAGGTACGTCCACATCACGAAATTCACCCGGCCCTATGGGTGTATCGCCCGTAGTTACACGCATTCCACGGGATTTCAGGCCACCCGGCAGGTTAGATAACGTACCTGCGTCCACTAATTGGCGAATAAGGGACGTTCCCGCCCGTGCATAACCACCAATAATGTGAATTAGTCCCAATCCGTAGAAACCAAACCCCGGAACGTACACATAATGTACAAAATGTTGGCGTTTTAGCATCAATGGGTCGTCAGGATTCCAGTTTCTGCGTATTGCCAGCACTGTTCCTGTGCCTTTCTCAATGGTAATGACGTAAGGCTTGGCAATTTGCAGGTCATCACCCTCCTTATCTGCCCCATCTACCTCGTCAATCACAATATCCGCGTGGATTTCATACACCGCATAGCGATCATCCGAAGAAAGAGAGATTCCTGACTGTTCAGCCTTGGCTTCTTCAATGTCTGTGGTGAAAGATACAGGGTCACCAAGGTCTACTTCCCGATAAAACCCCTGATCTTGCAGTTTTACCATCTCATTTTTGGTCTTACGCATCACATGAGTAACACGTTCGGCTGATTCTAGGTTAGATGCACCGTAGGGGACAATCATATCTTCCGCTGGAATGTAGATTGCAGTCTGCCGATCAAGGTTTGGATCAAAATAAATCTTCTTAAATGCTGATCCAGCCAACCCAAGGCTGTATAACATGCGTTCATGCTCTGGCCTGTACTCCACCATCACATCAGTCAGCTCGTAGTTCATATCCGTTTTAACACGGTCTGCTGCATCTTCCTTATCACGAGTTATTTCGCCCAGTATTTTAGTTTTAACTGGGCCAGCCGCTGGGAATGTCTCACTCATGGCCTCTGCTTGGAACCGTATAGCCGCTTCAGCAAGCACGGTGCTGTATACACCACAGGCATTTTCCCAAGGTTCAGTCCTGTCCTCGTAGCTAAACCCCAGAACTTCCAGACCTTTAACGAAAGTCTCAGCCCAATCACGCCGTGAGCCTATATCTCCATCCACTGCTTGGACTAACTCACTGGATAGCTCGTTTAACTGCCCGTCATCTAAGTAATCCGCAAGGTTGGCATCAAAAGGTGCATTAGCTATATCTGAATCTAACAAATCAGGAACCAACGTTATTTCTGCGCCTCCATCCTCTAAAGACACAACTTCTGGCTCAATCTCAATTTCCAACGCTTCAACCACTTCGGTTTGATCGCCTTGTGGCCCTGCAAATAAACTTTTCTCAATAGCCATATTTTTATTCCTCAGTTGCTGCCCATCTATTGTCAGGACAACTTTCCTTCATAAGCCATACTTTAGCTGGCATAAAACAGCCACATATCTTACAAACTTGTACTGCTTTAATTAAATTAGGGCAATCATTACAAATAGACAACCTCTCTACCACGTTTTGCTGGTTATCGCCTAGTTTAATGTCCACTTAATAATACCCTTGTCTGCGATACCCACGAAAGTATTGAGGTTCATCAGGTTCATCACTGGGTAAAGTAACAAACCCTCCTTGCCTAAATCGCATTAATGCCATTACCGTGGAATCCACAAGGTCATCATGGGGCATAAAAGGAAACCCAGCTACTTCTTCAACGAGTTCTTCAGCCCACCTTGTTTGAGGAACCCATACTAACCCTGAACTTACAATATCCGCGACAGAATTTAACCGTGCCGTCTTGTCCCCTGTTCCTCGGTGAGGAGTATACTCTTGAACTATCATCCCTGTCCTGCGTAATTCTTGGTAAAGTGGTGTACCACTGCTTTTCTTTTCCACAATAAAAGAATCAGGTTGCCATTCTTCATACGTTTCTTGGGCTAACCGTTTAAGTTCGGGAAACTCTACCCGCTCTTTAATTGAATTAAGTAAGATAATCGAGTGGCAATCCTCTTCCTCATTGAGGAACACACCCCATGTAGTAATGGCTGTGTAGTCAGCTCGATTATGAGTTTCAGCGGCTGCGTCCAATGACATTATCAAGTAGCTACATTGAGGAGGATTTTTTTCCTTCCACTCCCTCCACCACTCACGCTTTACCAACGCGGCCTCTTCAGCAGTAGGATTCTGTTGGTACTGAGCATTCCACTGGAACAAAGGCATAGATGCTTTGGTACGTGCCAATGCGTCTAAATTAAAAAACTCAGGCCATAGTGGTTTTTCTATAGTCTGAACTTCAGTAACTTTCTTCTCCTTCTTTTTCTTCGCTACTTTCTTTTCCACTTCTAAAATAGCGGGGAACTCTACAATCTCATACTGATCGGCTTGCTCATTATGGGCCATGTCCCGCACTACCCGACCTGTTAAATCATCCAAGTGCCAACGGGTTTGTACAATGGCCACCCGACCACCCGGCATCAAACGTGTCCGTGCACCGTAGGTAAACCACTCGTAAGCTTTATCAAACACATCAAAGTTACCACTTAGCACGTCTTGCTCAGAGTGAGGGTCATCAATTAACAGCAGATGTGCACCACGACCTGCTATCGAGCTGCCTATACCACAGGCGTAATATTCACCACCCACATTAGTATTCCAACGTCCTGCTGACTTTGAATCTATCGCTAGTTTTACAGTGGGGAAGATAGCTTGATACTCAGGCGTAGAAATAAGATTACGTACCTTACGACCAAAATCTACAGCTAAATCAGTGGTATGGGACACCATCATCACTTTCTTATCGGGGTTCCTACCCAAGAACCACGCTGGAAAATAAATAGAAACTAATTGGGATTTGCCGTGGCGTGGAGGTATATTGACACATATCCGGTCTTTTCCGGTTTCAGGAAGGGGTGTTCCTTCTTCATCATAAGCTCGTCCTTTCTCAATTTCCATGAGCAAGTCTGCCAATAGCCTATGATGCCTACCCACTTTATAGTCAGGCTGCATGAGTTTGCAAAACTCAATCAAGTCATCATAGCAAGCTTTTATCTGACGATTTTTTTCCAGCGCATCTGCTAGAGCTTCAATTTCTTCTTTTTCTTCAACAGTATAGGTATTAAAATTATCCAGCATCAACTGAATATCTTCGGGGGAATAACTATCTTCCGTAAGGTTGTGAGGGGTATCACTCATCCCTATTTGTCTTCAGCGTCCACTTCATACACGCCTTCAGCATTTTTCTTTAGCACCTCTAATTTTTCCCGCAATCGTTTGTTTAATTCGGCTGGATTTTGATGAGTCACTGTAATTTCTTTGCGTTCAGTGAATAAACCTACTTCAGGCATTTTGCCTAAACTAATGAGTGCTTGCAGCCTCGTACTATCCTTTGGGCTTTCAGTCTCTAAAATAAGTTTGTTTACCACCATGTTACGCACTTCAGAAGCTTGCTTGGCAACCAACTGTCCAAACTCTTTGAGAATAGCATTGGTCTGAACTAAAGAAGCAGGAGTCATACCTGCCATCCGTTCATTCGTTACAGCTTTAGAAGTCTTTTCGACATCTTTGGCGTAAGACGTAAGCAACGTGGAGGCAACATCGTTATCTTGATCGCTTGGGGAGATAAGCAGTCCTTGATCTTCCAATACCTTTATTGTCTCACACGCTGCTTCAGCCCTCGTGCACAAATCTGTGTAGGTTAAGTTATCAGGGATTTCAATACCAATTTCAGGGGTAAGAGCTAACGTCATGTTTTCTATACTCTTTGCAAGCTAAAAGCCGTTAGCAGTGCAGTATAAAAAATAAAAAATTTTTTGGCAAGGCAGTTTGGGACTCCAATGGGG